>Ga0315539_1002256_pt1 | contig 13938 bp, 12 predicted proteins | sample SalMarSW160150MG_FD_203097 | JGI IMG/M metagenome (GOLD analysis project Ga0315539, IMG submission 203097) | Salt marsh sediment microbial communities from the Plum Island Ecosystem LTER, Massachusetts, United States - Salt Marsh Sediment SW1601-150 ... | reverse complement strand
GCCCGGGGCGGCGATCTTTATTTGATAGTTACTGTTAAGCCCCACCCCACCTTCGAGCGCCGCGGCGACGACCTCTATGTCGGCGTTTCGGTGCCGCTGGCGGTGGCCATGCTCGGCGGCGAGGTTAAGGTGCCCACCCTCAAAGGTAAGGTGGCTCTAAAAGTTCCCCCCGAAACCCAGAACGGCCGGACTTTCCGCCTGGCCGGGCAGGGCATGCCCCACCTGGGCAAATCATCCCGCGGCGACCTGATGGCCAGGGTCAGGGTGGTGCTGCCCGATAAGCTCTCGGCGGAGGAAAAAGAGCTGTTTAAAAAGCTGGGGGAACTGCGGCCCGCTTAGGGGAGGTATAAGCATGGATGATTTTAACGAAAGAGAACCAAGGTACGTGATAAGTATTGCCGCCCGGATGGTGGGGGTGCGGACGCACACCCTGCGCTACTACGAAAGGGTCGGCATCGTCGAACCCTCCCGCTCGCGGGGCAATATCCGGCTCTACTCGGAAAGCGATATCGCCCAGCTGAGGCGGGTGAAAACCCTCATGGACGACCTGGGGGTCAATCTGGCCGGCGTGGAGGTGATTATGCGGATGGTTCAGCGCGTGCTGGAGCTTCAGGGGCAGGTGCAGGAGCTGGAGGATGAGCTGGACCGGGCCAGGGAAGAGGAAACTTAAGCGTAGACGATAATTAACTGGAGGAGGTGATTTAGACGATGAAACAGGAAAGATTTACCGAACAGGCTCAGGAGGCCTTAGCCGCCTCCCAGGAGCTGGTTCGTCAGTACCACCACAGCCAGTGGGATGTGGAGCATATTCTGCTGGCGCTGCTCCAGCAGGAGCGCGGTCTGGTCGGTGACATCATGCGGGAGCTGGGCGTTGACGTCGAGGCGGTCAAACCCGATATCGCCGCCGCCCTGGAGAGGACGCCCCGGGTTACCTACGACACGGGACAGCTTTACGCCACCCCCCGCATCGCCAATTTAATCAAGTCGGCCGGCGAGGAAGCCGACCGGCTCAAGGACGAGTTCATCGGCACCGAGCACCTGCTCATCGCCATCGCCGGCGAGCCGAAAGGCGAAGCGGCGGCTATCTTAAAACGGCTGGGCGTTGACCAGGAGAAGGTCTATGCCGCCCTGCAGAAGCTCAGGGGAGGCCACCGCGTAACCGATGCCCGCGCCGAGAGCAAGTACCGCTCGCTGGAAAAATACGGCCGCGACCTGACCGAGATGGCCCGTAAGGGCAAGCTGGACCCGGTGATAGGCCGTGACGACGAAATCAAGCGGGTGATGCAGGTGCTCACCCGGCGCACCAAGAACAACCCGGTCGTCGTCGGCGAAGCCGGCGTGGGTAAAACGGCCATCGCCGAGGGGCTGGCGCAGAAGATTGCCGCCGATGACGTCCCCGATTCCCTCAAAGGCCGCAAGGTAGTGGCCCTGGACATGGGGGCTCTGGTGGCCGGGAGCAAGTTCCGCGGCGAGTTTGAAGAAAGACTTAAAGCGGTCATGGACGAAGTCCGCCAGGCTAAAGGCGAGGTAATTCTCTTTATTGACGAAATTCACACCGTGGTCGGCGCCGGCGCCGCCGAGGGGTCTATTGACGCCGGCAACATGCTCAAGCCGGCACTGGCTCACGGCGAGCTGCAGTGTATCGGCGCCACCACTCTGGACGAATACCGCAAATTTATCGAAAAAGACAAGGCGCTGGAGCGCCGTCTCCAGCCGGTATTTCTGGGTGAGCCCAGCGTTGAGGCCACCATAGAGATGCTTAGAGGCCTCCGCCCCCGCTACGAGGCGCACCACAAGGTTAAGATTACCGATGAGGCTTTAGAGGCGGCGGCCAAGCTCAGCCAGCGCTACATCTCGGACCGGCAGCTGCCGGATAAGGCCATTGACCTTATCGACGAAGCCGCCTCTAAGTTGCGCATCGATACCGAAAGCGCCCCGCCCGGGGTTAAATCTTTAGAGCAGAAGGTAAAACAACTGACCAACGAAGAAGAAGCCGCCTCGCAGCGGCAGGACTACGAGCGGGTGGCTAAGCTTAAAGCCGAGCGCCTGCGCGCCGAAGACGAATATAAGCAGGCCAAAGGCCAGTGGCTTAAAGAGGAAAAGATTGACGAGGTGGTCGATGAAGAAGACATCGCCCAGCTCATCTCCAAATGGACTGGCATCCCCGTCTCCCAGATGATGGAGGGCGAGGCCGCAAAGCTCTTACATATGGAAGAGCGCATCCACGAACGCCTGGTCAACCAGGAGGAGGCGGTCACTGCCATCTCCGAGGCCATCCGGCGCAGCCGGGCCGGGCTTAAGGACCCCCGCCGCCCCATCGGCAGCTTTATCTTCCTCGGCCCCACCGGGGTGGGCAAGACCGAGCTGGCCCGCACTCTGGCCCGGTTTTTGTTCGACGACGAAAACGCCATGGTGCGGCTGGACATGTCGGAGTACCAGGAAAGGCACACCGTCTCCCGCCTTATCGGCGCCCCGCCGGGCTATGTCGGCTACGATGAAGGCGGCCAGCTTACCGAAGCGGTGAGAAGACGCCCATATAGGGTGATTCTGCTGGATGAAATAGAGAAGGCGCACCCCGAAGTTTTCAACAGCCTTTTGCAGATACTGGATGACGGCCGGCTGACCGACGGCCACGGGCGTACCGTGGATTTCAAGAACACGGTGGTCATCATGACCAGCAATGTCGGCGCCGAGCTGATCCGCCGCCAGATGAGCCTGGGCTTTGCCTCCGCCAAGGAAACCAAGGCGGAAAAGCTGGACTACGACGCCATGAAGGAGCGGGTGCTGGCCGAGATGAAAAAGACCTTCCGCCCCGAGTTCATCAACCGAATTGATGAGATAATCGTCTTCCACCAGTTGACCGAGCAGCAACTCCGCCAGATTGTTGACCTGCTGGTCAAAGACCTGCAGGAGCGCCTGGCTGACCGCAAGATCAGTATTGAGCTCAGCGAAGAGGCCAAGTCCTGGCTGGCCAAGGAAGGCTACGACCCGGTTTACGGCGCCCGACCTTTGCGGCGGGCTATAGAGCGCCACGTGGAAAACCCGCTTTCGGCTAAAATCCTAAGCGGCCAGCTCAAAGAGGGCGATACCGTCAAGGTCGGCTTGAGCAAGGAAGGCTTGACTTTTAGCGGCAAGACGGCTAAAAAAACTAAGAAAACCGGCAAGGCCAGGGTGGCCGGGGCGGCTTAAATAGCATTAGATTAATGAGGTGTGATAAAGTATAGCCCAGTAAGGTGATTAGAATGGACTCTAAAGCATGAGCCAGGAAGTTGAGCGGCGGCGCCTGCCCTTGAAGGGTATTGTCCTCGGAATCCTCACCGTGGTAGTCACCGTCGCTCTCTGCGTGGCGGTAATTTACTATAAAGACGCCCTGCTTGACGTAGTTCACATCGAGAAGTACGGTCTGCTGGGTGTCTTTATCTTTGCCTTCATCGCCGGCAGCGTGGTCAACTTCGTGGCCACCCCCTTCCCCTACTGGCTGCTGGTCTTCACCGTGCCCTCACTGCTGGCCCCGTCCTGGGGAGCCTTTGCCCCGCTGTGGGTGGGCATGCTCTCCGCCCTCGGCGCCAGCCTGGGTCAGCTGCTCACCTTCATGGTCGGCTACAGCGGCAGCCGGCTCTATCACAAATTCACCGTTAATATTGATAATAGATTCTATAACAGGTCTATCGGCTGGGCGCAGCGGCACGGCTCCTGGGCGGTCTTCGCCATGTCGGCTCTCTTTAATCCCATCCACTTACCGATGACCCTGGCCATCGCCGCCCTGCGCTACCCGCCGCTCAAGTATTTCGTTTTCTCCCTGCTGGGCAATCTGGTCAAGAGTTTATTCATCGCCTATTGTGGCTATTTCGGGCTGGCTTCACTATTTAAGTTCTTAGGGGTATAATAAAAAGTTATGGAGTATCTCTGGCTCATAGTCTTAGCCGTAGTCGTGGTTGGGGTGAGCTTATGGCAGCTGTCGGTCTGGCTCGTCGAAAGCCGTGCCAAAAACCGGCAATACAAGGCCGCCTGTGCCTGTGCCCGGGAAAAAGGCAAGCCCCTGCTGGTGGCCGGCGGCCCCTGGGGAGTTACCCGCACCCGCCGCCGCTTAAACATACCGGCTCACGGCAACGGTGATATCTGCCTGGACATTGACCGGCGGGCGCTTGGCGACCACCCCCGGGGCGTAGTGGCTAATGTTACTCATATACCCTTCGCCGATAAAAGCTTCGGGGCCGTTTTCGCCAGCCACCTGCTGGAGCACCTGCCCACGGTTGAGGCCGCCAGCCAGGCCCTGGACGAGCTTAACCGGGTAGCCGAGGCGGTCTATATTGTCTATCCCTCGCGGCAGTCCGTCGCCGGCTGGCTTATCCCCGACCACCACCTCTGGGTCTGGCAGAAGGACAGCACCACCTACCTCAGGCAGAGAGGTAAATCCACCGGCAGGAAGGCAGCGGAGCATTATGGTTGAATTAGCCGGAACCGACTTTAATAATAAAGATAATGCGGTAGATATGGCCGATGTCGCCCTGGCCCTGCGGGAAGAAGCCCGCCGTATCGGCCGCCAGCTTTTTGGCGATGATGTGGAGAAAGGCGCCAGCTTTGCCGACCGGATCATGGCAATCTACCAGGACGCCCGGGGCAAGGACTTTCTGCTTATTCACAACCCCGGTGGCTGGGGCAACTCACCTCTGGAAAACTGCCTGCATTGGGAGAGAAGCGTGGTGGCCGGCATCAGCACCACCCTGGAAAAGCTGGGCTGCAGCTGGTCCTTAAGCCAGTACTTTCGCGGCGGCGTCGGCTGGCGGGAGCACCTGCGGGATATCAGGGACTACGTCAGCTTCTTCAGCTTCGAGCGGGAAATCCTGGCCGCCGAGGTGGAGTTCCTCACCGGGCATATAGAAAACCTCAAGGTAATACTCATCGGCATCAGCCAGGGCGCCGGTTTCAGCAATGCCGTGATGCAGAGACTTAGCGAACTCAAGCGCGTTTACAGCATCGAGCTGGGGGTGTTTTTCTATCACCGGCCGCGGCGGGTGATTACGGAAAGGACGCTGATAATAGACCATAACGGGCTGATGCCCGATGCTGTTATCGAGGGGGACCTGGTAACCATGGTCATGACCCTGCCCATGGCTTTCCTGCGCTGGGTCAAGTACCGGCTCAAGGGCAAACCGGTCAAGTTCAGCCGCTGCATCAAGCTCGCCGGCCACGATTATCACTGGGAATACCCCAAGGTCAGCCAGCAGATTGGTGATTTCCTAAAGCTCAACTTCGGCGCCAAGCGTTAGCGGCGAGGTTGCGCTTCCGGCTGTTTTCGGCTAAATTAGATAAGGTCTTTAAAGGGGCCGTAGTTCACTTGGGAGAACGTTTGACTGGCAGTCAAAAGGTAGGGGGTTCGAATCCCCCCGGCTCCACCAGAGATTTAGACGGCAGGAAGGACTTTCCGGTATTTCCCATAGGTGTCGCCTCGGAGCCAGTAAATGTCCACCCGGAGGTCATCCGTGCCTAATTTTAGACGCGAGTAATAAAAAAACAAGCGAGGAGGTCAAAGATGAGCACTAACCAGAAGAACTTGGAGATATTCAAAAAGTTCAATTTTGAGATACCGCCGGTGGGCATTAAGTACCTGGCGGTCAAACCGGAGGGGATAAAAGAGCTGGACCAGATTTTAGATTTCTGCGAGATGCTACCCGAAGCCCAGAAAGGCAAAGCCTTTTACGCCACCGTGGACAACTTCACCTGCGTCGGCCCGCTGCTGCTGGGCATGGTGGACAGCGAGCCGATTTTCGAAAGCGGCCTGGTCGGCCCCGAGCTGGGGGCATTGAAAGATCCCCGGGCCAACAAGAGGCTCTACCCCCAGGTACCCAGGGTAGATAAGGGCACGGTCAACTACGTCGCCTTCGCCCCGCTGGATAAACTCACCTTCGAGCCGGACGTGCTGGTCGTAACCGCCGGGGTCAGCCAGGCCGAAATTCTACTCAGAGCCAACAGCTACAGCAGCGGCCGGTCTTGGTCGGCCCAGGGCACGCCGGTCATGGGCTGCGCCTGGATGTTCGTCTACCCCTATGTCACCGGCCGGATGAACCTCACCGTCAGCGGCTTTGCTTTCGGCATGAGGTCCCGCAATCTCTTCCCGGAAGGCCTGATAATACTATCCATCCCCTGGGACCTGCTCCCCGAAATTACCGAGAACCTGCGGGAGATGGAATGGGTGCCTGAGTCCTACACCCTGGGCAGAAAGGGACATAAGGCAAAGGTCAAGAAAATAATAGATAGATTAAATAAGAAGCTTTCCGCCGGTAAATAAAGGGGGGTCAGGATGCGCGACCTGTCCATATTTAACGAGTTCAATTTTGAGCGGCCACCGGTGGGCATTAAATACCTGCTCAATAAGCCGGAGGGCATTAAAAAGCTGGATAAGAAGCTGGCTTTATGCGAGATGCTCCCCGAAGCCCAGAAGGGAGAGGCTTTCTACGCCACCGCGGAGGACTTTGAGTGTGTTGGCCCGCTGATACTGGGTATGGTCGAACCGGATGCCATCTTCGAAAGCGGTCAGGTGGGCCCCCGGCTGGGCATCTTCAAGGAGGCGCGGGCAAACCGCCGGGTCTATCCCTCCATCCCCACCCTGGCCAAGGGCTCGGTGAGGTATATCGTTTTCTCGCCTTTAGATAAGCTCACCTTCGACCCCGATGTATTGATTTTTACGGCTAACTCTGACCAGGCCGAGATTCTGCTCCGGGCCTACGCTTATACCACCGGCAAGATGTGGAATGCTAAGGGGACGGTGGTCATCGGCTGCGCCTGGCTTTTCATCTACCCCTTTGTCACCGGCGAGTTGAACTTTACCGTCACCAATATCGGCGCCGGCATGAAGGCAAGGCGGGTGCTGCCGGAGGGCCTGGTGTTGTTGTCTCTACCCTACGACCTCATCCCCATGATGGTGGAGAACCTGAAGGAGTTGGACTGGGTGCCACCCGATTACATTGGCGGCAGGGAGGCGCACAGCAAGATTTTTGAGGAGGTCGTTGAGGCGGTGATGAAGGAGTATCAGGAAGATAAGTATTCGTCCTAGATAACCACTCTCTGGGGCCAGGCTTCCTGAAGACAGGCGTTCCACATGGTTTCCAAATAGGCGTGGGTGTATTCTTTCTCAATAAGATGGAAAAGATAGGCCCCCCTCTCGGTGAGATGGATGGTGTTTCTTCTACGCTGGGTCATACCCAGGAATTCAAGCAGAGAGAGGAAGGCTCGGACCCGATAGGGGAGGTCCTGGCCGAAAATGGACCGGAAGGTGCTGGTGTTAATAGCCAGGTCATAGGCGCGCCAGAAGAACCAGTAGGCCATCTTGTCCCCGGCATCCAGCCTGGCGGACAGAGCCAGCGGTGAGCCTTCTTTTACCGCCTTGATATATTCGGCTACTGAAAAGGTGTTTAGCTTGAAGTAATCGCCTATCCTGGATGTGGCGCTGGCGCCGATGCCGACAAAGGCATCTCGGGTAACAGTGGTGTAGCGAATTGTCTCCGGTTTGTTGAAGCTCCAAAGCGAGGTTCTCCGGTAACCAGCCTCCTGCGTCTTCTTCACTATTGCTCCCAGCATTTGCCTTTCTACCCACCAGGGCGGCGTGGTCATTCTGGCTTCATGCAGCTGCTTCCTCAGCGGCGCATAAGAAAAATAGAGCAGGGGATAGGTGGATATCTGGTCTACGCCTAGCTCGCAGGCTGTTGCGACGTCGGCCTCCACCTCCTGCAAGCTCTGAGTGGGAATGGCGAATATCAAATCAGCATCTACGGTGGCGAAAGCCCCAAGCAGCCGCCGGCAGGCCTCTTTAGCCAGCTTGCTGTCATAGTCGCGTCCCAGCATATCGAGAAACCGGTCATTAAAGCTCTGCACCCCCAGGCTTATCAGGCTGACGCCGCTGTTTTTGAAAGCGCTGATAACATCTGGGCGGGCGTCCAGAGGGTTAACCTCAACGCCTATCTCACGGCCCAGGTGGAAATTACCGGCTATCCAGGATAATGTTCTCTCTATTATCTCCGGCGTCATGGAGGGCGTGCCGCCGCCAAAATAGACCGATTCAATGTTGATATCGCCCCATAACTGGCGGTAGCCGTCCAGTTCTTTGAGGAGGGCGTCCTGATAGGCGGTACTCACCGCCGGGTCATAGGCCTCTTTCATGTAGGGGCAGAAGGGGCAAAGCTGGCGGCAAAAGGGCAGGTGGATGTAGAGGTTGATACTGGATAGTTTTGTTGGCCAGACCACCGGCTGCGGCTCAAAGACAAACGGGCCTTTTCGGCCTGGGAAAAGTAACCTCAGAATTTGGGGTAACAGCGGCCTCATCAAGCCTAATTATACCACTAGTTACCGCTTTTCGCCCCAAACAGCCCCCGCCCCATTTTAAGTATTGTCTTTCTTCCCATACCCGCCCGCCCAAAAAGGCTCTGCCTCTTGGACTCTCTTCCCCGCTAATCCATAAACACTTCAAAGATGGTTATCAGCCAGGGGGCGGTAAAGATACCCATGGTTACTCCCAGTATGGCTGCCTGTCTCAGGCTCATGCGCAGCAAGAGGCGGGCGGTGCCGAAATTGACCGCGGCGACCAGAACCAGCGGTATCAGGATGGTGGCAAATTCCAGGGCTGGTTGCAGTCCGGGGCGCTCGAACACCGGCTTCACTCTCAAACCACCCAGAACCAGATAGCCCCAGGTCAGTTCGTAATAGAGCCAGTCGGTGAGCAGGCCGAGGGCGGTGACTATAGCGCAGTAGACAAATCTCCGGCGGCGGCTGACGCTGAATTTCAGCCAGCGCAGGCCGAGGAAGAGTATCAGGTAGTTCCAGAAGTAATCAGCGGCCACACCTAGTAACATCGGGCCGCCCAGGATGGGAATCAAGAACCAGCCGCCAGCGTCGTGTAGTGTCCCTGAGCCTTTAACCCGTCTGTCTATCACACCTTTATTGTATACCTAAATCGTTGATAATATAAGAGGGGTTTTAGCTCTTTTCCCCACCCCCATTTATATCTATTCCCGCCCGCCAACCCTTTAAGGTAAAGAGGGGTTACACCCCTCTTAAACTCCCTGTTAGTTGCCCCTCCTTATCCCCCCACCCTAATTTTCGGGATAGTTTTAGAAGCGCAGCTTATGAGGGTGGGTCAGGGTGGGAAATAAAACGTACTCTAAAAACCGGGCAATCCCCTCCAAACATTGCGCCCCTTGCGCTTTATTGCTACAATTACTCCCAGTAAAATGACAGCCAGCTATAGTCCAAAAGAAATAGAGAAGAAGTGGCAGCGGAAGTGGGCGGAGGACAAGCTCTACGAGGTCAGTGATGACGACCCCCGCCCCAAGTGGTACGCCCTGACCATGTTCCCCTATACCTCCGGCGACCTGCACATCGGCCACTGGTACCCGATGGCGCCCTCGGATGTCCACGCCCGTTACAAGCGGATGCAGGGCTATAACGTCCTCCACCCCATGGGTTTCGACGCCTTCGGCCTGCCCGCCGAAAACGCCGCCATCAAGCGGGGCATTCACCCCTTCACCTGGACGATGCAGAACATAGAAAACATGCGCCGCCAGCTCAAGAGCATCGGCGCCATCTACGACTGGAGCCGCGAGGTCATCACCTGCCTGCCCGACTACTATAAGTGGACGCAGTGGTTCTTCTTAAAGCTCTACGAGAAAGGCCTGGCCTACCGGGACAAGGCGCCGGTGAACTGGTGCCCCCAGTGCCAGACGGTGCTGGCCAACGAGCAGGTGGTCGGTGAGGGTATCTGCGAGCGCTGCGATACGCCGGTGGTCCGCCGCGATCTGGAGCAGTGGTTTTTCCGCATCACCGCCTACGCCGATGAGCTTTTGGAGTTTGACGGCGTCGACTGGCCGGAGCGCATCAAGATAATGCAGCGCAACTGGATAGGCAAGAGCTTCGGCACCGAGATATCTTTTGGCCTCGACCACCCCGCCGCCGAAGAAAAGGAGATACGGGTCTTTACCACCCGCCCCGATACTACCTTCGGCGTGACTTTTATGGTTTTAGCCCCCGAGCACCCGCTGGTGGCCAAGCTGACCTCGCCGGATAAGCAGGCCGAAGTCGATGCCTATATCGCCAAATCGCGCCGCCAGAGCGAAATCGAAAGGCTCTCCACGGAAAGGGAAAAGGACGGCGTTTTTATCGGAGTCTACTGCACCAACCGCCTCAACGGGGAGAAGGTGCCCATCTGGATTGCCGACTACGTGCTCTTAAGCTACGGCACCGGGGCGGTGATGGCTGTCCCCGCCCACGATGAGCGCGACTTCGCCTTCGCCAAAAAGTATAACCTGCCCATCAGAGTGGTCATTGCCCCGCCCGGCTGGGACGGCGCTGACCTGGCCGAAGCCTATACCGAACCCGGCACCATGGTCAATTCAGGCCAGTTTAATGACCTGCCCAGTGAAAAAGGCATCATAGCCGTCTCCGAATTTCTGGAGGAAAAGGGCTGGGGCAAGCGAACTGTATCTTATAAACTGCGTGACTGGCTCATCTCCCGCCAGCGCTACTGGGGGGCGCCCATACCCATGATTTACTGCCCCAAGTGCGGTGTCGTCCCCGTCCCCGAAAAAGACCTGCCCGTTTTGCTCCCCGAAGACGCCGAGTTCAAGCCCACTGGCGAATCGCCGCTAAAATACAACGAAAAGTTCGTCAATACCACCTGCCCCAGGTGCTCCGGCCCGGCCAGGCGGGAGACGGATACCATGGACACCTTCATGTGCTCCTCCTGGTATTTCCTGCGCTACGCCAGCCCCCACTATGAAGAAGGGGCTTTTGACCCCGAAAAGGTAAAGCACTGGCTGCCGGTGGACCTCTATACCGGCGGCGCCGAGCACGCCGTGATGCACCTGTTCTACGCCCGCTTCTTCACCAAGGCCATCCGGGACATGGGGCTGGTCGATTTCGGCGAGCCTTTCACCCGCCTCTTTAACCAGGGGATTATCATCGCCGAAAAGCGCAAGATGAGCAAATCGCGGGGCAACGTGGTCAATCCCGATGACTATGTCGCCGAGCTGGGCGCCGATGCCGTGCGCGCCTATTTGATGTTCATTGCCCCCTGGGAGCAGGGCGGCGAGTGGGACGACAGCGGCATCAGCGGCATCAGCCGCTGGCTCAACCGGCTCTGGGGTCTGGCCTTAAGCGGCTATCAATGGGACGAATCGGCCGGCGGTCAGGTCAAAGCCGAACGTGAACTGGAGCGCCTGACCCACCAGACCACCCGCAAGGTGACTCAGGATTTGGAAAAGCTCCGCCTCAACACCATGATTGCCGCCCTGATGGAGTTCACCAACCACCTTACCAGGGTCAAAGAAGAAGGGGCTGTCAGCGTCAACGCCTGGAAGGAGGCTATAGACAGCCTGCTCTTGCTTTTAGCCCCCGCCGCCCCCCACCTGGCCGAGGAGCTCTGGCAGCAAACGGGGCACGAATACAGCGTCCATAATCAGAGCTGGCCCGGCTGGAACGAGGAACTGGCCAGGGAAGAAGAGATTACCCTGGTGGTTCAGGTCAACGGCAAGCTGCGCGACCGGCTCACCGTCTCGGCCTCCGTAACTGAAGACGAAGCTAAAAAACTGGCGCTTGAGTCCGAGAAAATCAAGCCCCATATTGAGGGTAAAGAGATTGCCCAGGTGGTCTATGTGCCCGGGCGGCTGGTCAACCTGGTGGTTAGGTAGGGAGTCCCCACCCCTCTTTTACCAGTTCTTTATTTTACCAAACCCACCCGCCCAAAAGGTTTCACCTTTAAAACTTTCTTATCCCCACCCCCCTGGGGAGGGAGAGTTCTCACAAACCTCACTCCACCCCCCTTGTGGTTGGGGTTTCTTCTTTCCCCCCTATAAAAAGGAAATTGATAGAAGCATCACTTCTGTAGGGTGGGAGGGTGGGAAATAAAACGCACTCTAAAAATCGGGCTAGACCTCCCCTTATCCCCCCACCCCCGTTTCATATCTATTCCTGCCTGTTGCTCTCAAAGTTGGATAGGAAATCCCCAAATGTATTATAATAGATAAGAGGTCTTATGAAGATAGCATTTATCGGCGGCGGCAATATGGGGGAGGCCATGCTGGCGGCGGTGCTGGAAGACGGCCTGGTCAAGCCCGAGGCTGTCTGGGTCAGCGATGTCAGCTCAACCCGGCGCAAATCTCTGGCGCAGAAATACGGGGTGGCGGCCGTGGCCAGCAACCAGGAAGCCGTTTCGGGCAAGGATGTCGTTGTGCTGGCGGTCAAGCCCCAGAACCTGGCCGAGGTCATGGCCGGGCTTGGCGGCCAGCTAAAGTCCGGTCAGGCGGTGCTCTCCATCATCGCCGGCGCCAAAATCGATACCCTCTCTAAAGGGCTCCGGCACGGCGCTGTCGCCCGGGCCATGCCCAACACCCCCGCCCAGATTGGCGAGGGGATGAGCGTCTGGACGGCCACCCCTGAAGTAACCGAGGCGCAGAAAGGACTGGTTGGCGCTATTTTAGGGGCGATGGGCGTCGAAATTTACGTTGACGACGAAAAATACCTTGATATGGCCACAGCCATAAGCGGCAGCGGCCCCGCCTACTTTTTCTTAATGGCCGAGTCGCTGATTGAAGCGGCGGCGGCTATCGGCCTCCCCCGCGATATGGCTCGCAGGCTGGTAGTGCAGACCATGCTCGGCTCCGGCCGCCTTATTCAGCAGTCGGGCGAAGAGCCGGCCGAGCTCAGGAGAAAGGTAACCTCCCCCGGCGGCACCACCGCCCGGGCGCTGGAACAGTTTGAAAAAGGACAGTTCACCGAGCTGGTCAAGCGGGCGGTCAAGGCCGCCTACGATAAAGCCAGGGAGCTGGGGTAGGGAAGCAGTTGACTTTCCCTCCCAATTTTCAGCAGTTTTGCAAAGTTCATTGTGTTCAGTATTGACAAAACTTATTGAACAGATTATAATACATCCAAAATATCAGGAAGATGCCTATGGCTAGTAATCTGCGGGACGAAGAGAAGAATTTCGTCGAGGAAGTCGGTGTTGTCTTCGAGCAGACCGGGCTTCCCCGCATGGCGGGGCGTGTTTTCGGCTGGCTTTTGATATCAGACCCGCCCTACCAGTCGTCGGCGGAGCTGGCCGAAGTCCTTATGGCCAGCAAGGGGTCGATAAGCACCACCACCCGTCTGCTTATGCAGATAGGGCTGCTGGAGCGCTTTTTCATCCCCGGGCACAGGCACGACCACTTCCGCCTGCGGGAAGACGCCCTCAAGCGGACGATACAGCACGGCCTGGAGGACGAAATTAAATTATTCCTCAATATTGCCCAGAAGGGCCTTGGCTTGATGAAGGATGAGGCCTCCGTCCGGCGGCAGTGGCTGGAGGAAATGTACGACCGCTACACCTTTCTGGAAAAGGAGTTTCCAGTCTTGATGGAGCGCTGGCAGCGGGAGCGCGGGGCAAGCCGGACCGCCGGTAAGCTATCTTAACTTAAGCATTTTACAGTACCCAGCCGCACTTTCTGGCGCTAACTTCTGGTCACCGGGAGCGGTTGGAAAAGGGGGAAGGTAATGAAGATAAAATTATGGCAGATAATAACCGCCTCGCTCTTGTGTCTGGCTTTAGCCGGCGTGATAGCCTGCCCGGCGCCGGGCGGCGAGGGTGCGGCTGGGGCGGACCTGGTCGAGGTGGTGCGGGGTGACCTGGCCGTTATTGTCAGCGGCAGCGGCAATATAAGCGTCTCCCAGGATGCCAGCCTGGCTTTCGGCACCGGCGGCAAGGTGGAGGCGGTCTATGTTAAAGCGGGTGATAAGGTCAGCCAGGGTGAGGTGCTGGCCAAGCTTGAAACCGGCGCCCTGGAGTTGTATTTAGCCCAGGCGGAGCTGGCCCTGGCCACGGCCGAATACAATCTGGATAAAACCCAGCAGATATACACCCAGGCCGACCTCAATGCGGCCAAGGCGGCGGTAAGCAACGCCAACGCCTATCTTCAG
>Ga0315539_1002254_pt1 | contig 13944 bp, 10 predicted proteins | sample SalMarSW160150MG_FD_203097 | JGI IMG/M metagenome (GOLD analysis project Ga0315539, IMG submission 203097) | Salt marsh sediment microbial communities from the Plum Island Ecosystem LTER, Massachusetts, United States - Salt Marsh Sediment SW1601-150 ... | reverse complement strand
GCCAAGCTTATTTGTAGAGACAACCAAGTTCTTTGTGAAAGTGGCTATCCCACATTCTCGCGGAGAATAGCTGCTTACGTACGCGATCTTATATTTCACAATTTCAGCCAGTGAATTCTCATTCATATAGCATCAACACTTCTATCGCTATCTCGAAAGGAAGAAATCAACAACTGATTCAGCAAAGTCAAGTGATATAATCATTATTATTAAAACTCAACATAGAAGAGGCGAATCCGCAATTAATGGCTTACGGTTTAATCCAGATATCGTTTGGTGAAGTGACAATTGAGTTTATGCTTATTCTGAATTCTCTTTTTTCCATTTCTCTATTTGTTTTTCCACTTCTTGAGGTTCTGTAATGTAGTAGGTACAATCTACGGCTTCTTTCACGTCGCCATTCACGCTTTGCAGCACCGAAACCAACTTCCCGTTCTTAAAACCAAAATACGTGCGTATCTTATTCATTCCTGCTTTCCCCCCAAATATTCCAGGCGCAAATGGACTCTCAAAATCACTTTCAGCACCCCGATGAACATTCTATGTCACAATTTAGCTATAATCACTATTTCACTCAATAACATATGTCGAGAACAGATAGGAACGTAGCCCAAAAAATGAAAGTATTATCGAAAAAAAGGTGGATTTGCGGGATAAAACGAGTGATATCTCCAATTGCCCCCTATCCAAATCCCCGCGACCCCACCAATATTACCCAAGACCCCATCAGGAGATTCCATTTTCTTGTTCTTTTGTTCTTTAGGGAGTGTTCCCAAATTCTCACTACTTTCCATCCATGGCTCCTTAGGTTTGTGCTCACGCTGCGGTCTCTTTTTCGGTTTTTTTTAATCTTCTTTGACCAATATTCACGATTGCCTTTTGGCATTCTGAAATGTCTCCTACATCCGTGCCAAAAACAGCTGTCTAAAAAAATGCCGATCTTCTTCCTTCGACAGACCGCGTCTGGAACTCCCTCGATGTCCCTTGGATGAAATTCTAGTTCTCGTAAAGCGCTGGCTTTGAGCTGTTCGAAGAAACTCCTCTCAAACTTAGTATTCTTCGAGCGTATGGATGCCATTATCTGCGACCGTTTCTTTCTTCTCTATCATTTCATATCACCATCGATTAAAGGGAATTCGACCCCTAATCCCGAGTGATCCGAGCTTGTTTTTTTGCTCGGGGGAAGACATCCAAGGATGCTTCCTATGTGCAGCGTTAAGCTGCAATAATATAATCCTCTAAAGACACATAAAAAGGTTTATTTCATTTCAAACAACACATCGAAAATCTGTTTATGTGTTATACAAATAGATATTTTGGATATTATTATGGTTGAGGTGGGTTGCACTACTCATTACAACGGGTATTCGCTAAAAAAATCAATATTTTCTGTAACTTTTCATTGTGAAATGTGGGGGGAAAATGTTTACAGGCAAAATGTTACGGCTGTGTTACAAGCGTTTGTAACATTATCCATACTTTTGTGTCTAAAATCACTTCGCGCGCGCAGGTCGAAAATGACGACGTGGTCAAGGCAAAATCAATTATGTAGTATTCCAAACGTTTCAAAATGGAATCTTCTATGAGCGCATGCTCCTTGTCATTATACTTAATAAGGAGTTTTTGGCTACCCAGGTTTAGCTTTCAATTAATCCGTCTTCTATTTTAATCTGCTTTTGGGCATAACCAGCGATATCTTGTTCGTGGGTAATAATTATTATCGTGGTTTTAGTTTCTTCATGAAATTTTTTAATTAATTCCATCACTTGCTTTCCAGTTTTCGAATCCAAGTCGCCAGTGGGTTCATCCGCAAATAAGACTTTAGGTCGGTTCGTTAATGCCCGCGCTATAGCTACACGTTGCAATTGTCCTCCGCTCAGTTGGGCCGGGTACTGTTTAGCTTGTTTGCTAATTCCAACGCCGTCAAGGAGTTCTTCTATTCTGTTTTTCAAGTCTTTACTAAACCCTGCGAGATCAGCAGGTAGAGCTACGTTCTCACGAGTGTCGAAGTGTGGTATTAACGCATAACTTTGGAAGATGAAACCCATCTCTAACAACCTGGCCCTCGATTTTTCTGAATCGCCTGAATGATGGAGATCTTTTCCTTTGAAAAAAACAACCCCATAATCGGGTTCATCTAGTCCAGCCATACAATTTAGAAGAGTGGTTTTTCCAGCTCCAGAATTGCCAACAATTGCCACAAATTCGCCATCTTTAATATCAAGGTCCACTCCTCTAAGGGCGTAAACTGTAGTTTGTCCTAGACTGTAGTTCTTAACTAAGCCCCTAACTGAGATGATGTGTTCAGCGGAAATTTCAAAGGCTTGTGGAGTTTGGGGGCTGAAGAGGCTGGATTGGAATGTGAAAAATGGAAGATCTGAGCCAAAAAAATCCAACCATAAATTCAAAAGTTCTGCTTCAACAAACAAGTCAGAACTCAATTCAGCCATAGTCAGGAGAGCAAGTTTAAATTCATCCATGGACTTGATGGTTTTTACCCCATTTTTTGTTTCATCCAGATAATCTTTCAGTTTTATCTGGCACTCTTCCAGTTTGTCCTGAACCTCAATCAAGAGACTTTTGCCTTGATTTATTTTCCAAGACATCTGTCTAACTGCTGTCCTAAGGTTACCCGAAAGTTCTATGAAATCATGCTTCGTGAAGTATGTTTTAGGCTCATTGAATAACTCGAAAATGCTAAAGATGGTTTTGTCCATATTTTGAAGTGAACTAAGTTTTGCTGATAGGATCCGTAGGAACATTTCAAGTTTGGTTTGTATCTCAAAGTTGCTGCTTCTGTAGTGTGTTCCGTGAAGACCTAACTTCAATCTTTCCAAAACTTTATTCATTTCTCGCAGGCGAAGTAATGTAGGCTCTAGAAATATGCAAAAGAAATTGAGAAATGCTAGCTTGTCAACCATCGCTTCCAAGTTAACATCTTGCTTAACTTCTGAAACTTTGAAAACTGGAGATGGCCATCCTGAAAGGTAGAACTGGACTTTCTGCTCTTCGTTTAAGTTCCAAATGGCCGTCATACTATTGGTCTGAAGTTCACAAAATTTGGTTGGCAACTCTGAAATTAAATCTTTTAATCGAAGATTGAATACTTTTTCAAGCTTGGGATCAATCTCCTTCAGAAAGTTTTTGACGATCTGCGATGTTTCCTTCAGTTCCCGTTTGCCTTTTAGGTGTTTTTGGATTTTTGATTTGTTGTTAATGTAGTACCTTTGGAGACGAAGATGAATTTTGCTCTGGATTTCCTCTAGGATCTTGGGGTCAAACGGTTTTTCTAAGGATTTGTCTGCAGCTAAAAAGATAAAGGCGTTGTGTTCTTTAAAATTTATACTTGATCTAGGTGTCCTTAGGGGTTTCTTTAGGTCTTTGATTAGATTTTTTGCCAATTTGGAGTTTTCTGAAGGAACGGTTTTGTCTATTAGAGCAGAAAAATAGGCTTTCATCTTTTCTTCTCCTCCCTAATTGAAGGATTATCTTCTATCCCTGAGATCTTGCCGTCAGTCATATGAACTATATAATCGCATTTTTCTGCAATCCATCGATTGTGAGTTACAAGAACTAGAGTTTGTTGATTGATCTTGTTTATGCGGCGAAAGAGATCCATAACGTCAGAACTTGTTGCAGAGTCTAAGTCGCCTGTGGGTTCATCTCCTAGGATGATTGCGGGCTGATTAATTAGAGCTCGAGCTACAGCAACTCTTTGCTGTTGTCCTCCTGAAAGTTCTGTGGGTAAATGATAAAGTCGGTCTCCCATTCCTAATTCGCGTAGCATCATTTTTGCCTGTTCTCTAGCTAGTCCAGAGTCTATTCCTCTTAGTAATAATGGAGTTTCTACGTTTTCTACAGCGGTTAAGAATGGAAAAAGGTTGAATAACTGAAATATGAAGCCAATTTTGTCTCTACGAAAAGCTGTCATTTGTCCATCAGATAGAGTTGAGGTGTCAACTTCATCAATTATTATTTTTCCGGAAGAACGGCGATCTAAGTTACCTATCATGTTCAATAGTGTGGTTTTTCCGCATCCTGAAGATCCCATAATTGCCATCATATCTCCTTTTTTAACTGTTAGATCTACACCTTGGAGTGCGTGGACCTCGTTTGATTTGCCTTCGTTGTATCGTTTATGTAGTTTGGAGATTGTTAGGATTGGCATTTTGGAGATTGTGTTGTTTACTTGGTTTGTTTTTTTCATCCTACATACCTCAATGCTTCTGCGGGAGGAATTCTTGAAGCTGCAAACGCGGGGAGTGACCCTGACCCTAAGGCTATAAGCACAATAATGGAAAGATACAATCCAATTTCTTCCCAAGGAATTACTAGTGTTACACCTTGCATGTTTGCAAAACCCACACTCACAAGCAACCCGTTAATAACCCCAATGATTAATCCGATTACTCCAAGTACTACCAGTTCAAGGAGAACCGAAAGAATCACTTGTCTTCTGGGAAATCCTATAGCTCTCATCATCCCAATCTCCCGTTTTCTTTCGGAAACATTTCGAACTGAAATCACCCCCATGCCTAGTGCTCCTATTACTAGACCAAATGTAACGTAGATTTGTAGAAAAGATGCTATTCGGTCCGTCATCTCCAAGGTGGACTCAATTCTAGAATAGGTTAGAGTGGAACTTGCGACAAAGAAGTTGTCAGTTGCCAGAAGGCGGTATCCCTCTTCGTTTGTATTTGTGAATTCTTCAATTGCTTGAGCTATAGCTCCAAGTTGAGGATCATCGATGGCGAGGGTAGTTTTTATTAAGTAAGAGTTGTACTGGTCTTTTTCCCTAGATGTTAGGGTTTTACCGTTTGCTTCACCTAGATAGTTTGTTTGGTTTGCCCAATGTTCGGGTAGGTATAGAGTTCCTAGAATAGAGCTGAAATCGGATTCTCCTGATCCAAAGTCTAATCCTGTTCCCAAAGGGAAACCTCCAGCACGTTGACTGTCGAGACTTCCTCCAATTGTAAAAGCTTGGTAATTGAGGGATCCAAAGGCTGAAGTATTCATTGGTATCCAGATTTGAAGTCCAATAGGTAATAGAAATGAGTCTGTAAAGACTATTGGGTTTTTGATGATGTTGCCATCGTCATCCTTTAGAAGTTCAACTCCTTCAAGAGAATCTCCACCGCCAGAGACTAATGGACCTTCTGAGCTTTCAGATCCTATTTGTAAGTCGGAAAGGTCAGTTTCTCCAGAGAATATAGCAAGTAGACCAGATGTAACATTGTATGCAGCCATCTTATATTGGGGGTCAAAGAATTGATCCCAAGCTTTCTTGGATAGTTCTAGCATTTCGTTATCAGAGAGGTCTGAAACAAGAGATTCACGAATGCCATCAGGAAAGCCAGATAGATAAAAGGCATAACGCCAGTTGGGATCTGAATAGTTTGAAGCATTACCCCGAATTTGTTCTGCTTTAAATTCTCCAGTTCCAATGGGAAGAAAATCTGTACTAGGGTCAAACTCCGGAGAAAGTGGATTCTCCAATGCTATGAACTTTGTGAAATCTTGGTTAGGTTGAAAAGTTTTGAAACCGATTATATCTGTGATTTGACCATCAATCTTGTATAGTTCGTTTGTAAATGAAGTTCCTGGAATGATTGCTTCAGGTTTATTTAGAAAAATTGCAATATCAATCCCTTTAGAGTCTTCTTCAAGTTGATTTGCAGTTCCCAAACTTGTAGGAATTAATGCAGCTACAAGAACATTAAGAGTTAATATGACCGTAAAAATGGCAAAGGTTAGAGTGGAACGAGTAATATGTGAGGATATTAATGATGGTGATATTTGGGCAACACCCTTTACACCCCGAATTTTTATCAGGACATTCCTTAAGCCACGCATCACAATGGGTAGATTGAGGGCAACGAACAAAATAGACCCAATCATTATTTCAATAATTCCCAGAATCAAGATTTCAATGGATAATCCAGTAATGTCTGTTATCCAGTTACCCATAGCTACAACAAATAGGATTGAGGGAATAAGCCAAAGGGTGATAGCTGTTATGTTGAAAGCTTTAATCCTATCCATGAACCGAGAGAGAACAAGACCTAGACCTCCTGTGAATAAGCCGAATCCCATCATGAGAAATCTCCATTCCTCTAGGCTGTCCCATCCCTCCCTAATCCAAAAGACTTGATGTGTCTCCTCAAATACTCCGTTGTACAGAAGAAGAATGATGCCAACTACAATCATTAGAACACCAAAGGCTGCTAGGTTCCTACTGGATTTTGCTTTGAATTCTACTTTTATTCCCCGAAGAGCTTCTACAATTTTAACTCGGGAAGCTCTCAGAGCTGGAAGAATCCCTGTTATTATACTTAATGTTACGCCAATAATTACTGAAAGAATAACTGCTTCTTGAGAAATAACTGGTTGAACACTTAGTTCACCAGTTCCAAATAATCCTGCAAGATACATCGCTACAGCTTGACCAAAAGCCAATCCTCCGATCAGTCCTAGAATTCCTCCGATTATTCCTTGGAATAAGTTTTCAATCATAATAGATTGGAAAATTCCCCCCCGGTTGGCACCTACGGCACGTAGTACGCCTGTTTGAAATTCCCTATCTTCTACACTCATAAGCTGAATATTAGTGATCAATAAAACTCCAGTTAACGTGATAAGAAAACCCAAAGCGGTCAACATTGTACTCATTATTGTGATGAAGAATTCTGCAAAACTAAAAAAATCTAGTCGAGTCGAAGTAACCTGATAGATTTTTTTCGCTTTACCTGTTTGAGGGTCTACCTCTTCGGGAATTGAATCCTCTAGTAATTCTACTTTAGTTCTCAAATAATCTTCGTCTATTTCTAGGATAAAATGGTCTATTTTGTAGGTTACCAAAAAAGTACTTACTATATCTGTTTCCCGTTTAGGATCCCGTAAACTAATCCATTCCTGTAGATGATCTAATCTGATTACAGCTCCGGAATATTGGGAGCCAATTCCTGGACGTTTAGAATCAAAGATGCCAACTACTTGCAGTTCCACTCTTGAGAGCTCGGGGGTAAATGAGATGATGGGTAATCGGGAGTAACCGTTTAGAGTTGGATTCTCGAAGGCAATCTCGGTTATGTCAATGCTAGCTCGGGTTCCATTAAAACTCATGATTGCTATGTAAACGTCTCCTCTAAGTGTTCTTCCAGCATAGGGAGTTAAATCAAAAGGTAAAGCCTCGAGCGTAGCAGGATCTGTCCAGTTTGCTATATCAAAGTTGCTTCCGTCATCCAAGAAGAAACCTAATAGAACCCCCGTATTGCTGCTGCCTGTAGCTGTTACATTAACGTACGCATAATTTGACAAATTCAGTTGGGGACAGTTGAGTGTGTAAATAGTTACCATGCTCGTGAAATCAAGCGGTTCAAGTTCAAGATATAGATTAGACAAACTGCTGTTGAGAACGTATTCAGAATTTGTGAGGTTTGTATTTATTATCCATTCAGACAAAGGAACAATTGGCGGTATGATAGTTGTTGTAAGATTGGTGAATTCAGTGGTTAAAGTCACGGGTAGATGCGTGTCTTGATTTAGCCCTAGTTTTTCAGCTTGATCACTAGATAGTAGGATACTTTTGTTATCATTTAGGAGAATGTTTGTATCTATTTGTTCTCCGGTTTTCCAATCATAAAACGTTCCAAATGCATCGGAATAATCTAAAGGAATTCCAGCAAGAGTCATTTTAGGATCAAATTGACTGGATATCAATGCTGGGATCTGTGTGGAGAGCTCAGGCATGACTCCTACTGCATCAGGAACTAGGTTTTTTATGGATTCTTGATCGGCAATGCCTAGGTACTCACCTCCAGTGCTATTCATAACTCTAAGATCGACTTCTCCTTCGCCTTGAAGAAGGCTGGTTAAAAAAGAATTCCCTAAGGTATCCGTTGTTATTGTAATTCCAACAAGCAATGTAACTCCTAAAGTCACTGCCAAAATTGCACTAAGGTTCTTTGTCTTTCTTCTGGATAGAGATCTCCATGCAATTAAAAAACTAGATTTCAAACCCAAAATGTTCACCAATTAATCAGAAAGTTATTTTTCACTAAGACTCCAAATTGACAAGTTAATTTTTATCTTCAAGTCTCTGAATGATTTTTTCAAGTTTTGTAGAACAATCTTTTAGAATCTCAGCGAGTTCTTTTGCATCTCTTTCTGATACTCTATCAAGATTTCTCCGTAGAAAAATGAATGATTTTATTACTTTCTTGGCAGTTTCTTTTAACCCGCGAAATTTTTCATTATTCTCTTCAGGGCTGAAACCACCAACTAACATAGGTGCAAGGAATTCAATTTTTTTTATGAAATCCTGTCCAAATGCTATTTGTTTTTCCAAGAATCTATTTCCTTCTTCTGTAAAACTATAGCGTTTAAATCCCAATTCGTCCTTGGGCAATTCTTTGGTGAAACCTTTTTTGTGTAACGAAGCTAAGAGTGGATAAATTGATCCTGGACTGGGTTTCCAGCTTCCAGTTTGTTTTTCAATTTCTTCCACAATTTCTGCTCCAGACATGGGTTTTTCACTAATCATCTTTAGAACTAAGAATCTGAGAAGACCTCTTGGAACACCTACTGTTCTACCTTTTCCACTAATACCCATTTAATCACATCGTAATATCACTGCTAATATCACTTGCGATATATAACCTTTATGAATTTCGCATTATCTAACTGTGATTCTGTTTAAAAAAGGAAAAGTGCACAAACGCTTAGATCCACAACCAAGAATTGGCTTAAACGAAAAGCAACTCAAAGACCTTACTGAAAACCAGTAAAACTCTCAACTTTTTTCATTCGTTTCCCAAACTGCAACCTATTGGTATTCAGCTTGTTTTAGGGATTCGTCGCCGTATGGTCTGAATCTAGAGGAACTACCTTTAGTTGGGGTCTTCTGTCTGGACTCACCTCATAGACCTAATCCAATAGGATTATCGGTAGTAAAACTGCTTTGGAGAAAAGGTCGAATCATAAGAGTTGAAGGATTAGACGCATTTAATGAAACACCTGTTCTTGACTTGAAGCCCTACTCGCCTATTAGAAAAGTTGAGAAGTTTAAAGTCCCTAAATGGTACGAAAATATATTAGCAAAGATAAAAGCCAAAGGCTATGATGTACTAGACTTCTAATCTAGTATCTCCATTATGCTTATTCTATCTACATATACTCCCATATATTGAAAAACAAAAAAGCAATATTTTTACGTCTCTTACTGCTAGTGTAAAAGAATCTTGGTAATAACTTAGTAAATTTGATTAATCCATTTAGAGGTCAATTTTTTGAAAAATTACGAAAACCAAAACAGCGTAAACGATTTTGTATTTGACAAGCGGCTTTACGTTGTTTTTCTAATAATATTTACAGAAGTATTGGGTTTTAGCATGGTACTTCCACTTATCCCGTTTCTGGGTTTATCGCTTGGATTAACTCCGTTACAAATTGGACTTATTATCAGCGTGTTCAGTTTTTGTCAATTATTCGCCAGTCCAATAACTGGAAAACTTAGCGACCACTTTGGAAGAAAACCGTTGTTTATCTTAAGCCAAATGAGCACATTTTTGGGTTTTATATTTCTTGGATTTGCAACGACCGCAATTCTGTTAATAGGGGCACGGTTAATCGACGGATTACTTGGAAGTAATATGACTGTCAGCCAAGCATACATTAGCGACATTACTGAGCCTAAACACAGAACCAGAGTCTACGGGTATTCCAGTGGTGTATTTGGAGCAGGGTTAATATTTGGTCCATTTATTGGCGGATTACTTTCTAGAATTAATTATTCGGTTCCAATGTTTTTTGCTGCAGCCATAACTTTGGTTTCGGTTGTTCTAGTTGTTTTGTTTCTTCCTGAAACAGTGACTAAAAAAACGGAGAAAATTTCTCTCAACTTCAATGACGTCATTCCTGTGGATGACGCTAAATCTTTTATTAAAACTCCTAAAGTGAGAAACATCTTGTTGAGTTTTTTCCTTTACAATTTCGCATTTTTCTTGTTTATTTCTAATTTTGGTTTACTGGCGGAGGCACAATTTCATGTTGATGCCGACCTAGTTAGTTTTTACTTTGCTTGGTATGGCATAATTAGAGTAATTGTACAAACCATTCTAATTGCCCGTATACTACGAGTCTTGGGAGAAAACCGTATACTTTTAACGGGTATCTTTTCCATGGCTATTTCAATGTTGACTCTGGCTTTTTCTGCTGAATACCTGTTTATATTTGTTCCATTAATCTTTCTTGCCTACGGTACCGGAGTCGGCAGGCCCGTCTTAACGAGCAAGCTAACTAATAATGTAACCCAAAAGGAGACTGCAACAATACTAGGTATTAACAATTCATTAACCAGCGTTGCTCAAATCATCGCACCAATACTAGGAGGTTTTATAATTGAATATTTGTCCTCACAAACATTACCATTATTATCAACAATAATTTTTGTGTCACTCTTATTCTTTCTAAGAGACAGAACTAAATTTTAGTCCCAAACCCAAAATTTGTCTAAGGAAATGGTTGTTCATTCCATATTGGTGATATCACCACTGTGTTTTTGCAAAACCCCCCTTTTTTAAGGTTTAATCTTTAATTAAAATTCACAATTTTATTATTTAACTTACAAAATTTTCTACATAGTTTGAGTTGAGTTATGTAAATATAAAAACTAAGGTGCCTAAAAATGAGTATTCATCCACCAAGTGGTAACAAAAGATTCTATGACAATCTTTTACTTGGCAAACAAATTGATGACGTAGTCAGGCTTCTTTTGCAGAAATCAGGTTATCTTGTTATACCCCACGGATATGAAAGTACACAACCAAGTTTATTAAAAAAAATTCATGACGGAGAAATAATACAAACCAAAACGGTAATGAGGATTAGGTATTCTCCTGATTTGTTAGTCTATGATGATACGAACAGGAGATTATTGCTTGTTGAAGTGAAGATGAGAACAGCAAACCCAGCAAATAAGATCTTTTTTAATTCATACAGAATCTCAAGATATAAAGAGTTTTATGATGACGCTATTCTTGTTTTGGTTGTAAATGTGGGTGATGTTTTCTATGCTCAAAAAATTGAGGTTCTTGATTCCTCAAAAAACTATTATGATGTAACTACGGAATTTCAAAAATTTGAAGTATTTTTTGATCGTGTACAAGAGACCGATTTATCTCAATTTAGAAATAAAGCACTTGAAATAATTGGTAATGTAAAATCCTCTAATGATTGAGGTTGAGAGGTTGTTTTCTTCCTATGACTCCCCTTTTTTAGGGAAATGTTCCAGAAGGAATGTTAAATACTCTGTCTTTTAGAATAAATTACCCTATCCAAATCATTAACAATCTTAAAGTTTTTCTAATTGAGAAATTTAACCAACATAAGAATGGTAAATGTATATTTAACTAACCAAAAAGCAGAAGATAGACAAACCGCTTGTCTGTGAGGCTGATTCCCCCCAATTTCCTTTTTAATTTAAGGGTTAAAATTTAACCCAAACCCAAAGATTTTTCAAAAGACCCGTAAGCAACAAAATTCTTATGAGTATTCTACACAGAAAGCTATGAGGTTACACAGGATGGCTTCAAGGCAAGCTATTACGCGTGTACAATCTATTGCTGCTATCTTGGTTGTTGTTATTGCAACTGTTGCCGGAATATGGTATTACACACATTCAGTTCCTGAAACCAATCCAGCTACCTTTTCTATGGAAGTGATTTCTAGACCATTTACTCCAATGAAAGGAGAAGAAGAGATCCCTATGGCTATAGCCGAACAGAGAGTTGTTTTTCTTGTGGTTGTCAAGGAAACCGGAGATGGAAATGGATATGGGAACGCTGTGGAAATTTCAGCAACTGCTTCTGGCGCTGCAGTATCCGTTAATAATCCGGCAATAAAGCCCGGAGAAGTTGCTGAAGTAACGGTAATCCCTGATCAGACAAGTACAAACAAGATATTAACAATCACCATTAATGGGGATAGAAGTGGGTTCAGACAAACTGAAACTGTTGACATTGAGATATTAGACTGGGAAGATGATTTGAGTGAACTAGCTGCAGAGATGCGGGACAAATTTGTTCCATGGCTAGCCAGTAATCACCCCGAGTTGGGCATTACCGGTGAAACAGAGTGGATTGGAACTATTGTAAACCCGGGAATTCTAGTCGTCATGCACTACATGTTCTATTCAGAGGATTGGGAGATGTATGTAACATGGCATGTAATGATATCACCATACGATTGGACTAAAATCTATCTCAGACCACGATTTACAGAGACACAATCAACAATGGCTTTTGAGATCTCGTCGGTGCAAGGAGAAGAAGAGCCGCATTCCATAGAACTTCCTGACTGGGTTTAGCGGTATACTCGCGTATTGAAACAGAACACCTTTTGTAGAGTAGTGGTAACAAGGGGGCTATTGGTCTGGGGGTTAAATTTTAACTGGGTTTGGGTTTGGAGTTAAAATTTAACCTCTCTCTCGAAATTCCTGTTTAATGTTGCGCGCGCATGCGTGGATATGTCTGATTTCGATTTATGGTCTCGGTTGTAATAAGAGATATATCAATTCGGAAGAGAATTCTGGAGTAGAGACTCACAAAATGTTGACTTTGAAGGAACTGAGTGAAAAGATCGAAATGCTGGAAGATGAGAAGACTCAACTTCTAGAAGATGTAAAGGCGCTCAGAAAAGAGGCAGAGGGAAAAGCTATCATGCTAGAATGTGAAGTGGCTGTGCTTCGAGAAGAGGCTGAGTCGCTGAGGAAGATGCTTGAGACCTTTTAGCTATTTGACTGCTGTTTTATTGTTTTGCGCGCGCGCACTAACCGTAAATTGAAGCTCTGTAGGGATATTTTTTCTTGAATAATTTCAAAGACTCGATTTTGAGTTTTGCTTCTAGTTCCCTTTGACTCTCTGATATAGTGCTAAGATCTGGATGTCCTATGAAAGGCCCATTTAAAACCGCCTTTGGTTTTTTCTTCTCCAACTCTGGAATCGAAACTGGATTTTTCTCCAGAAGTTTGGAGATCAACCTATGCTGCTTCTCTCCTTGGCGAAAACTATTCAATAATCTCTCAGTTTGCTTAGTTGAAAGAGGTCTAAATCCGTATGAAGGAGCACCCTCGACAAGCCTTCGCATCTCATCTGAATCATCAATCTTTATGCCAACTCCTGTATGTTCTTGAGGATTGAGCGGAATCATTTTTAGCATATATCCATCGCTTGGACCTAAAACCAGAAAGTTTCCCTTATAATCCCTAAGAACATTCCAGCCCACAGGATGGTTATTATATCGCTTCACAATCTTGGGTATCAACGATTCAATCGGCTCAGTGACCACGCTAATCTACCTTTAAACCAAGTAATGTGAATGAACTGCTCTTTAAAGCTCTTCTTTAACTTCTAAAAAAATATGCGCGCGAACCTCCCGGGATGAGTTAATGAATATGTTCAAATCAGATGAGGGGTTGCCTGTTCATCTGGTTCCTGCCGTGGAGAAGGGCTTGGTGTTGCATAACACTTGAGGAAGAAGTACATCTATATAGAAGCTAAGTTGCGTTCGCGTCCTCACAATTATGCTTTATACTTCTTATCCGATACAATTTGAGCATGAAGTCTATATTTTCAGGAAAAGACATGGGTTTTGGTCAGCATAGAAAAACGACGAAAGACACTCGTATCTCCCGATATTTTGTCTTCACCGAAATTGAACTTTTCTCGCTTATATTTTGTGTGATACTGGACGTAATCGAGTATGCGGCAGCAGTGTTGATGATGCCCGTGGTAGGCGATGTATTTGATGTTGCTGGAATCTTGGTTTGCCTTGTCATTTTCCGCTGGATTGGATTGGTATCCTTGGTGGAGTTAGTGCCAGGCGCAGATGTTCTCCCTATTTTCATCATCACATGGTTAATGTGGTATTTCCGCAAGAAACAAAAAA
>Ga0315539_1002252_pt1 | contig 13945 bp, 11 predicted proteins | sample SalMarSW160150MG_FD_203097 | JGI IMG/M metagenome (GOLD analysis project Ga0315539, IMG submission 203097) | Salt marsh sediment microbial communities from the Plum Island Ecosystem LTER, Massachusetts, United States - Salt Marsh Sediment SW1601-150 ... | reverse complement strand
AGGGAAGCGATGAGGCGCTGTTCGTGCTGCGAAAAATGATTGTCTCAAAAGATTCTCAGGAGAGACAAAAGGCGATAAACGAGCTGTACCCGTACGTTAAAAAGGATATCAAAGGAACACTCGCGGCGATGGATAATATGCCGGTTGTAATTCGCCTGCTCGACCCGCCGTTGCACGAGTTTGTGCCGCGTGAAAAGGGCAGATTAGAACAGCTGGCAACGGAATTGAACATAACCTTAGACGAGCTCGCTAAACGGTCAGATGCACTGCATGAATCCAACCCGATGATGGGACACCGGGGTGTGCGATTGGGTGTTACGTATCCTGAGATAAGCAGGATGCAGATAAAGGCGGTATTCGAGGCGGCGGCTGAGCTTTTAAAGAAAGGGAAGAAGCCATATCCGGAGATAATGATACCGGTGGTGTGTGATGTGAAAGAGCTGGCGCTGCAACTGGATATTGCGAAAGAGGTTTATAAGCAGGTGCTTGGCAAATATAAGCTCAAGAAAATCAGGCACAAACTGGGAACAATGATAGAAATTCCGCGAGCGGCACTGGTTGCGAACAGGATTGCCGAGCAGGCTGAGTTCTTCTCGTACGGGACAAACGACCTTACGCAGATGGGGTTCGGGTTCTCGCGCGACGATATCGGCGGGTTCCTGCCGGACTACCTGAACAAGGGCATTCTGCCGCAGGACCCGTTCCAGAGTATCGACCAGGACGGCATCGGCGAGCTGATTCAAATCGGTATCGAGCGTGGCCGAAAGACCCGTAAGGATTTGGAAGTTGGCATCTGCGGCGAGCACGGCGGCGACCCGGCCAGCGTGGAGTTCTGCCATCGGGTCGGGATGGATTACGTTTCCTGCTCGCCGTTCAGAGTGCCGATTGCGAGATTAGCGGCTGCACAGGCAGCTTTAAAAGATTGATTATTGATTAATGATTATTGATGATTGGTTAAGGAACAACACTAAGGCGCGGTCTGCCATTTTGGCCGCGTCTTTTTTTGTGGCGAGGAAATTGTTGATATTTCAATTCCGGTAAACTATATTGAAGGTATGAAGGTTTGTGTAATATCATTTATAGGAATAGGAAATGACGGAGATTTCAGTACACGATAACATCGTTACGGGCTATGAGGTGTCTTGTGAAAAGAGGGAGCTCGTAATACATACGGAATTTCGAGACATCGAGCCGAAAGAGAAGACAGATATTATATTTCGCGGAGTCGAGGCATATCATCTTGGCAGAGATAATATGAATTCAATCTTGTTCGATGTAACAGAACGCGGCATCGAGTGGATTATGGAGGAATTTTCGGCCGAGTTCGAGTCCGGCGTGGAGTATGCATGGCCCGGCCCGTGGAACGAATCTGCTCAGTCATGCCGGGAGTATTTTGTGAAACAAAATTGTAAGGGCTGGGAAATCCATCCCTCCTACGGCATGGAGGGATTCGTTATAGCCAAGCAAAGGGATTTGAAACGATTGTAGGGATGGGGTGGAAGCGGCGCTGAAATAGTCGCACGTCGCTCGTATATCGTATATCGCCAATTGACTCTTCCGCTTTCCCGCCTATGGCAGATAAGCGATGCTATATACTACATACTAAATACTATATACTAATTGTGTATAATGAAGGCGCGGTCTGCCTTAGGCAGGTAAACTTTGGCCGTGCCTTTTTTTAGACACGGATTAACACGGGATTTACACTGTTTTTTCATTGCACCTACCCACTTATTCGAGCAAAAAAGGCGGGAAAATCCTTGCGTACACACTGTGTCGATGGGTAGAATTGTAGGCAAGTTGGAATCTGAATTTTGTCATTTAGGAATAGTTAGATATGGAAGATGATTTAATGCTTTTTGATGACCTTCCGCTCTTTCAAGATGCAGAGACTGGAGAGAGTGAGGAGAGATTCGGGCACTGGGCCTATGCGCGGACACTTGCGAAGATTCTGAAAGAAAACGACAAGAAACCGCTGACGGTAGGCCTATTCGGGGAGTGGGGTACAGGGAAGTCTACAATTGTCAACATGTTGCTTAAAGAAACACGAAAGGACAAAGGGTCCGCTATTTGTCCGGTAGTGTTTAACGCATGGCGGCATCAAGATGATTCATTTCGAAGGCAACTCTTGATTGCTGTCGGGCGCGAGGTTTATGGAGAGAATGACCGCAAATACAAGGAATTAACAGATCTGACAGGAGTCAAAGTTAAGCATGTCGACACCGATGAGGAAACTAAAGAAAAGATGCCCCTTAAGGGGCTTTGGAGCAACTTGAAAGACTTCTTTAAGTGGCTGGTTAGTGATGCAAAATCTGCGAGGTTGACATTTATCGGCATATTGCTCTGGGTGGTTATCGCTATCGGTGGTTGTGTGCTAGCCTATTACTGCCCGGGGAGTGTTGGACAGTTTATGCTGACATCTCTGGTAGTGCCTATTGTGTTGATATTGATGGGCGTTGTTGACAAAGGGGCGAGACACAAACTGGTTGCCATGCTGGACATCAAACAACCACAGGGGGAAAAACCAAGATTGAGCTACCCAGAGCAATTTGAGTTGGAGTTCACTGAGTGTGTTAAGTCTCTTGAGAAAAAGAAACAGAGGTTGCTTGTAATTGTTGATGATTTGGACCGGTGCGATGAAAGTTCGGTGGTGTCTGCGCTTGCAGTGATTAAACAGTTCGCTGGGAAATCTAATTGTGTGTTTATCGTTCCATGTGATGAGAAGCAAGTAATAAAAGCTGTAGGTACTGCCGGGGCTAATCATGATTATGGTTATGAATCACTGCGTAAGTTTTTCGACGTTGCTGTGCGAATGGATAACATACCAGAAGCAGATCTACACGATTATGCCAAATATCTTGTGGAGCAATGGAAATTGTCGCCCAGACTGGCTGAAATGGCGATTTATAGCGGGGCACGTGATGCGAGGAAAGTGAAAGCATTTTTGAACTCATTCAAAACGCGGTATTGTATGATAAAGGAACGCGAGCAAAAGTACTTTGAGAGTGGAACAGCAAAAAGGAATCTGGAACTAATCGCCAAGCTAACAGCTCTTCAGGAGGGGTTTCCGGAGTTCTACGGGAAGGTGTGCGACGACCCAACTCTTCTCGGGAAAGTTGAGAGAGCACTACGTATACCAACGAGCAATAGTACACCAAAAGAAGAACAGGAAGTGGATGTCGAGGACGTGACTGGGGGGGATGAGGTATTAAAGCGATTCTTACGTTATATTGGGGACATCGATCTGACAGAGATTAGCGACATCATCGCAGGAAAGCGGCCAGAATTGATCGCGGGAATTAGAACATTGCCTGAGGTGTTAGCGGCTTTAGGCGAAGGTAACGGTGGGAAGTTTGCGAAAGCGTTGTCGGGACTTGACAAGCCACAAGGTGAAAGACTAGTTGACTATATAAAGCAAAAGATTAGAGATTATGAAGAGCAACAACTAACAGTCAGCTTGCGGATGTTGGTTCACTGTGTTCTTGGAGTATTTAGCGGGGATGGAATTTGGGAAAGCAAGGATTTGAAGGGAACGAAACAGATACTAGGAGATGCCATTGTTGACGCAATAGAACGAGATAATAGCTTAGTTAAGGAAGGCGGAGACCTCAACGGACTCGAATCGCTTCTCACGGTTACGACAAAGGCCAACGTCATTGCAGATGCCATTGTTGAGACGTACCTTAAGGAAGTAAATGTTGTAGAGGGAGCCAGATATTTGGCTTTATTCAATAGGAAAAGCAAATATTTTGAAAAGAAGGTTGGGAGGGTCAACACAGCTGTTGTAAAGACTCTTACAACAGAAGCCGAAGAAGAGATGTTGAAGCAGTTAGTGAATCCGATAGTTAGTGAGACCCGTGGCAAGGCTGTTCCATCGCCAAAGGTAATAAACTCGGTTGTAGACCGGTTGGAAGCAATAGATGAAGCATACGGACGCAACAAAATGCGTGTGGAGGTCATTCGGACTTATCCAGAGAGAGTTGATTGGAATGGATTTGTGAAGAAATGGAACGAACTAACGAGCAAGGCGCAGAGTTCCGCCGTGAGCGTCGAGAAAACGAACTTCGGGTTGGCGTTAGATGCGCTTGATGAGGTGGTGAGATTCACCGATGAGGATGGAGAGCAAGTATGCTCGGGGGTCTTGTCAATCTGGTCGCATAACGGGGAGGAGAACACACGGAGAAGAATGTTGCTAACGTTTGGGGTTATCTACCCTCTGTTAAAAGAACCCTCTGCAGAAAAAGTAAAGGATGCGGTGTTTAATTGGTTGCGTTCGAGACCTGTGTCTGAGATCAGAGAGTACTTGGAAAAGCTATCAACTGGTTGGGGAGGTTTCTCGGAACTTAAACGCGAAACATTAAGAGAATTTGCTGTACGGTTGCTTGAACGACTCGTTGGATGGGTGAAGGACCAAGTGAATGCTTACACTGATAGGGTTGAAGACATTGTGTATCTGATCATCGAATGGAATGTCACATTGAATAACGAGACGCTATTAAAAAATTTAGTTGATAGTGTTCTAAGAGGAACAAATGACGCCGTATTTGAGGATTGGCATAAGAAGTCTTTAGGAAATTTGTGTGACCATTTGTCAGAGAACTCATTACAGAATCTCGGAAAGGTAGTGATTGATCGTGTCTATGACACCCAGACAACAAGACAGCGTCGAAGCATGTTACTGAGTACACTCGCTACAAAGCTGTCTCCAAAAAAATTTGAGGGAATTGAAACTGATAAAGTAATCCAATTGTTATGGCATGATGACAGCAATATGCGGGAGCCAGTGTGTGAGAAATTCGAATCTCTCCGTGGCAAATTCAAGGAAAGCGACTTCGATAGAAACATGGGAGTTATGGCAAGGTTGATTGCAAATAGTAGTTCTGAGAAGATAACAGACAAAACGAATTCGGTGACGGCGTTCCTGAAAAATGCGGAGCATCTCAGCAAAGAGGACAAGGATAAAGTTTTGTCAGCAGTCCCGGCTCTGATACACTCGACAAATCCCAAAGAAAGTATCGCCGTTGGGTTACAGATGCTTGAGAAACTCGGAAGAAAAGGCGATGTCCCGCAGGCGATTCTGAGTGGTCTGGAGACACTTCGTGGACACTCTGACGAGAATCTGAAACAAAGGGCAATAGATATCTTGGCCCAGTTCGGGGAAGGAGAAAAACTACCAGAAGATATTGACGCACAGAAAGAAAATAAGGAGGGGGCATAGTTCGTATCTCGTCGTTCGTATATCGTATATCGTAGAAAGATTAAGGATAGGGGTTGTCCAGATAGAACAAAACGCGCAGGTTGAGCCAATAGTGGAGGGGCGTATTAGACACAAGACTCAAGACTACAGACTCAAGACATAAAACAAAGAAATGCCCCTGCCATCAAGCCATTCGACTACGCTCAGGCCAGGGATGGCAGGGCTAAACGGGCTATGCGGGAGAATTTTACAATATTGATTTTTGGAGCCTGGAGGGTAAACTATGCTTATTGAAATGATAGGCCGATTTGGGTTTCGTACTTAAGGAGGTCCCGGTATGGATGGTTTCCTGATTGGGGCGGCTGCGGGTTGTGCGGCGGCGATTATAGTGGTTCTGCTCATGAAACGAAAAGGCAAGAAAACAGGGCCAAGGGGCCAGGTGCACGTCCATCCTTCGATAGAACAATTGCGAAGTGTCGGCGAGCTGGTGGTCTTTAAGATGATAACAAAAGAGATTGTTACGGCGGCCGACCATTGGTTCGGGGAGTGGGGAAAACGATACTTTACGTGGTTGCTGAGCGAAAAGAAGATGGCGATGATATTCGAGTTCGAGATAGATTTCAGATACGACCTGCGGAGCAAAGATTTTGTAATCGAACAGACGGGCGAGGGAGAATATCGACTGGGTATGCCGAAGTGCTTCTATGATATCCATATTCGGGACGTTAGTTTCTATGATGAGCAAAACTCAAAGCTGCTGCCGTGGCTGATACCGGATTTGCTGAACAGGGCATTCGGCCCGGGATTTAGCGAATCCGACAAGAATGAGTTAAAGGAAGAAGCGAAACAACAGGCCGCACATATAGCCAGAGATTTTGTCGATAGGCTGCGGTCGGATGTGCAGAACTCAGCAGAACAGACACTGGAGACATTGGGTAAGGCGTTTGGAGCACAGAGACTAATGGTTGACTTTAGCGGCTCAGAGCTGATCCAGACAAAGGTAGAAGGCAGCGGGTAAAAGTTAAAAGTCAATCCGCCTGCGGCGGATAAAAATGTAAAAGGCGTAAGTATCAAATATCGAACAAGGAATCCTTCGACTATACTCAGGACAGGTTTTGAATTAAGAAGTAGAAGAAACCCCCTGCAAAATGCAGGGGGCTAAACAACCCTCTGGTCTCCCGCCTCCGCGGGAATGACAAATAGATATTGCTGCGGGGGCGGTAAGGTCCTGAAAAATATTCTCTGGTGCCACTAAAAACAGTGCTCGCCGAAGAAATTTCTCTTGCCTTTTGTTCGGCTGTAATTTGTTTCGTATATTGTACTTAAAAGGGCTTTTGCCAAACTACTGCAAGATATGGCTTATCGGGCTTTAGAGGGGAGAAAAATAATTGCTCGAAGGCGCAAATCTGAGAAACGCAGGCATCAATGCCTGGATGACCCGTGAGACCTGCTGGGGTATGCGCGACATTTACAGGCCGATCGAGGCCTCGTCGCAGATATTAAGCCACGACGGCAAACCTGTAGCTGTTATCGCGGAATTCGTACGCGGCAACACGGCTGAGATTCGTATAAGCGCGCACGATGCCGGCGAGGCAGTGTCAATGACGCAAATGTTTGCCGCTGGTGCAGCCGATATTTACAACAAACTATCCCAGATGCAGCAATTGGCCGACCAGGCTGCCAACTCTCTGTGCAGCAGTCTGGAAAAGGCCGCTATGCAACAGCAATTCCAGCAATTAGCCTATGAGGTCAGTAGCTTAGCTGAAAACACGCAATATGACGGCAATAAACTCTTCACCACCACCGGCCAGACAATATCAGTTTCATTAGGCGACGAGCAGTACATCCATCTTTTCCCAAGCGACTTTAGCTTTGACGCCGATACTCTGGATTTGACAACCGAGCCCCAGACTGCGTTGAGGACAATCCGAAACGCGGCCGAGTCGGCCGGCGAATACAGCCAATACCTCAACGGACAGCTCAAATATCTGGAAGACGTTATAGCAATTTATGACCGTGAACTTGAGACTATGGACATCGATTCGAGTGGCTTTACTACGACCATTGCCGCCGAGATAGCCGACTGCATTACAGAACAAATCCGGGAAAATGCCGAACCACTCCGCCAAATACAGGCCAACGTCATACCTGAAAGAGCCGCCCATCTGCTGAAATTCATATAGCAGCATATTGAAGAGACTAACTTTCACGGAAAATAGTTGTCCATTCCTATCTGAGACGATAAAATAAGCGCAACCAGCGAAAATGACGGATTCAATAGTGGATGGGACAAGTGTCCCTTTTATTATATACTCGATATGTCAAAGAATGCATAACCACCCTTGTCCTGGAGATATGCCTGAATGACCGAGGAGCAAAAATTAACGGATGCCGTTCTTAAACAGGCCCGGCAGGACAACGGCGAGAAAAGGCTGACGTGCACCGAGGCCTTTGAGCTGGCGAGAGAATTCGACGTGGAGATTATCGAAATCGGGCGTATTTGTAATCGAAACAAAATAAAAATCCGCAAATGCCAGCTTGGCTGTTTCCCGTAACAACAAGGAGGTCAAAGACGTGAAGAAGCTAAGGCCCAGGTTCAAACTATGGCTGAGTACAAAAAACATAGAAGGCGTGTTCGGCGACGGCAAATGGCGGCTGCTTAAGGCCATCAGGACCAAAGGCTCATTAATCGCCGCCAGTGAAGACCTGCACATAAGTTATCGTAAGGCGTGGGGTGATTTGAAAAAGGCCGAAGAGTCTTTAGGGATTAGCCTTGTTGACAAACACAGGGGAGGCCAGGCAGGCGGACAAACGACTTTGAGTAAACAGGGAATAAGATGGATTAAGGCGTATGAATTATTTCGCAGGGATATTGAAAGAGCCGTTGAAAAGGCCTACGTAAAGCACATCAAGGGATTGGCAGAATGAAAAAGGCGGCTACTATCAGGATTAGATGTGATTTAGTGAGTGCCTTTAGCCTTATTGAGCTTCTGGTTGTTATTTCTATCACTTCTGTAATGCTCGGTTTTTTGATACCGACGCTTAACAGGTCCAGAGAATTGGCCAGGCAGGCGGTTTGCCAGGGCCGGTTACGGCAGTGGGGCCTCGCGTTCGAGGCTTATTCATCGGTAAATGACGGCTTTTACCCGCACATCGACGGCAGAGACAGGACAGAAATCAATCCTCAAACACCGGAAGAAATTGCAAATTACTATTACGGCTGGGTGGACGTTCTGCCAATATTTATGAACCTAAAGCCGTGGCGGGACTATGCACTATACAAAAAACCCGGTCCCGATACCATTTTTCAATGCCCTTCAGCAAAGATTGTAAGAGGTGGGAATTATGATTATCCCTATGAAAGAATCGGATATTTCTCTTACGCTATGAATTCCTGTCTGGAGCTTGATGAAGATTGCTGGCCGCCATGCTATGCCGGCCCCGACTCAGCAACATGCGGGACAAATGATATGCCGAGTTTTTTGAATACCACTTTGATAGTACGCCCCTCACGAGTAATCCTGCTGTTTGACCAGCTTCTTAACCCGGAGTACGGATATGATGCTAATAAACTGAACCGCTCGGCTGGTAATTACTGCGGCGCATACCCAAGGGATTTCAGCATGCGCCATAGGAAAGGCAGGGATGGCCTGGGCGGCTCGATTCTGTTTTGCGACTATCACATCGAATGGAAGAAAAGCGTTTGGAAAGAGGATTGGCCGGACGATTTGGAAGTCCCGCCGAGAAATGACGTAAACTGGTTCCCGTATCCGTAATTTTTAACAATTTTACACAGGAGGGAAAATGAAAAAATTGGTTTTCTCAATGTCGATTTTGACATTAGCGATGTTTACACAAATACCTATGGCACAGGTCGCAGCCGGGATTGATTACAGTATATACGACCTTCAGTATCAGACTGACCCGGAAGATTTCAACAGTCCCCACGTCGGCGAAGATGTAAACAGTATCGGCGGGATAGTTATACACAAGTTTCCCGGTGGCAAACCCAAGGTTACGCTTTACGACCCTGCTTATTCAACCGGCTGGGGAGGAATAACAATCAAGGACTTTACAACAGAAAAAGCATTTTATAATACGGTAAATATAGGCGACTGGGTATCATTCACACACACTACCGTTGAAGAGTATAAAGGGAATACTCAGTTAATGTTTGAATCCAAATCCGGTTTCGTGGTCGAGACCACCGGCAATGATTTGCCTGGGCCGATTTTAATCGAGCCGAATGACATTACCGCACCTGTTTATCAAACCAGCCCGGAGGGATGGCTTGTCGCAAACCATAACGCGGAAAAATACGAAGCAATGCTTATTAGAATCGAGAATATAATAGTAACAGAGAAAGATTTAGGCAAGGCCGAGGACAATTACAGCCTTGAGATTTACGATGGCGCGGGCCCGAATGACGTCTGCTGGGCCGCCGATTATATGAACCAGGAGGTTGAGGAGGACGACTACCATCGATTTGTAGATCTCGACAGCCGGTTCTGCAGTGTTACAGGCATAATCGAGCAATATAAGGGATATAAAAACTATTACGAATGGGATTATTACCAACTGCTCACAACCGATACAGGTGATTTGAAAAGATATACAAATGCAGACCTTAGCGGTGACTGTATGGTAAATATGATAGACTTGGCTGAGTTGTGTAATTACTGGCTGTGGGGGACTGAATAAATGAGGGATAATAATCATTTGATTATTATCTTTCCTGAAGATAACATTACAAGAAATCGTTAAGGAGTAAAAAATGAAAAAGGGACTGGAGAGTTTGATTCTGCCCGTGCTTTTTTTCAGCGCTTTATGGGGCTTTTCCGAGGCGATTTTCGGCGGATTCCTTTACGGCCGAGGCGTGCCTTATTCATCCGCGTATTTAACAATAGTCGGGTTTGGTATATTGACCATTGCCAGGTTTTATCTGCCGCAAATTGGTACAGCGACCGCTATTGCCGCCCTTGCAATGTTATATAAGTTTTTCAACAGTCCCTTTTACGGCTGTCACCTGCTGGGGATTCTGCTTACCGGAATTTCTTACGATTTGTTCTTTGGCATATTCAAAATAAAGAACAAGTCAATCAGTGCCGTGGAAGCGGTTTACTTAAGCTATGCCTCGTTTGCAATATTGATTACTTATGTATTTAGGTACGACTTCTGGGTACAGGCAGGAATTACAAAGATATTAAGCCACGTCGGCATCAGCGGCAGCATAGCGGCCATCGGCTGTGCTGTTATCGTGCCGTTAAGTTTTCGCTTTGGTCAATGGCTCAGGGCAAAATATGCTATGCCCTTCGAGTTAAGCCTGCGATTAGTGCCGGGCAGCGTATCTGTTATTGCCACCGGCCTGTGGATTTTTGGTATTACGGCACATTTTTTGAGCTTCTAAGAAAAACAAAAATCAATTTTACTGTATAGTGTTCTAATGTATTGCAGACTCATTTTATGGCGGGGGGTCAGGCACTCAGGCAAATCCACCGCCGTTGCCGACTTGGCCGGCCGCGCCCGCGACGAAAATTTTAACGTTGCCGGTATACTCTCGCCCTCGATTTATACCAACGGCCGATTGAAAGGCTTCGATATCGTTGATTTGCGAACCGGCGCTCGAACACTTCTCGCGACATGTAGTGATGATTCGAAAACGAATCGATTTACTTTCACAGATATCGGCCTGAAACTCGGCCGGGACGCCCTGGCTCCTGATGCTGCCAGATACGCCGACCTTATAATCGTTGACGAGTTCGGCCCGATAGAGCTTGCCGGCGACGGCTGGCGCAAAAGCGTTGATTCATTACTGACTTCTACGGATGCCATTGTCCTGCTCGTTGTCAGGGATAAAATTGTCGGGGAAGTTGAAAAACTCTATGCCGAATTTCCCGCCGAACAGTTCGACGCTGAAACGAAATCCATTCCGAATGTAATGGAAACGTTAAGAGAGCTTCGCCGACAAAAAGATGAAGCTCCTCTAATACTCCCGAATATGCTGATGATTGGCTCTGCCGGCAGGAACTCCGGCAAAACAGAATTGGCCTGCGCTATTATAAAAAAATTCGGCAAAGATAAGGATATCGCAGGAATAAAGGTTACAACAATAAGCGGGCGCAAAGGCGATTGTCCCCGCGGAGGCAAAGGCTGCGGAGTATGCTCATCCTTCGAGGGAAACTTCATTATCACCGAAGAGACCGACCGCACCTCACGAAAGGACACCTCAAGGTTGCTTGCCGCGGGCGCCAAGCAGGTTTTCTGGGTTAGCTCGGAGAAAGAGCAGCTTTCGCAGGCAATAAGCGCGCTGCTTGAGACAATCGGCCGGGATGCCGTCCTTGTATGCGAATCAAACAGTTTAAGAGTCGTCCTTGAGCCGGGATTATTCCTGATGGTCAAAGACACGGGAGGCAATTCCCCAAAGCAATCCGTTAATAATGTAGTCAAATACGCTGACAAAATAGTCAAGCTCAGCGGAAAGAAATTTGACATCGAGCTGGACGATATTAATTTAACCGACGGCGAATGGTCAATCCGCACCAGGGCGACGGCAATCATAATGGCAGGCGGCAGCAACAGCCGAATAGGATGCGAGAAGGCTTTGCTGCCGGTCAATGGCAGGCCGATGATTGAGCATATTTATAATCAGCTTCGGCCGTACTTCGAGCAGATTATCATCAGCGCCGGCGAGCCGGACAAATTCAACTTTATTGACGCCCGGGTTGTTCGCGACAGAGTTCCGGGCCAGGGCCCGCTTATGGGAATAGCTTCAGCGATGCAGGCATCCGGGAACGATTTGAATTTTGTGATAGCCTGCGACATTCCCAATATAAATATCTCATTTCTAAAAAGGCTGCTCAGGGAATCGAAAGATTTTGAGGCGGTTATCCCCGTAAGCGGCGAAGATAAATACGAGCCGCTCTTTGCCGTGTACAGGGAAGCTTTGCTGGAGGCAATGAACAGCACGCTGGCGGCGGGTAAACGCAAAATAATGCAGGCCCTTGAAGGCCGCAGGGTCAAATACCTGCCTCTCGATAATCCCGACTGGCTCAGGAACCTGAACACAATGGATGACTACATTGAGTATGGAATTGATGTAAAAACCGCCTTTTGACTGTGTTAAGGCAATCTTAAATAGTCAATCATAAAAACCTATCCTGAGTCCCGGCGTGCCGGGATTGAAGGGCTGCAGCAGGGGAAATTATTTTTATTTTTTTCTTTGCGTCACATCGGTTATTATGTTAACATTATGGTATTAATGGTGTATGTTAACATTATGGTTTTAATGGTGAATATTCTGTCATCTCTCAGGAGTATCCCCCAATAAATTAAAATGAGAGAAATTATTTAGATGGCCTATAGAAAGGCCAAGGAGAAACACAAGTGAGTAAAGGCACGGTAAAATGGTTCAATTCAAGCAAGGGATTCGGTTTTATTAATCCGGATGATGGCGGCGAGGATTTATTCGTCCACCACTCTGAGATTAAAACGGATGGCTATGCATCACTCGATGAAGGCCAAAAGGTAGAATTTGAAATCGGGCAGGGCAAAAAAGGTCCATGTGCGACGAATGTAGTTCCCTGCTAAGCAGACAACAATGATTGAGAGCCGAAAGGCCCTGCTGACCGGCAGGGCCTTTTTATTTGATTCTTCTTTTCAACTGTTCTACTTTTCTACTATTCAACTTTCTCCGCCTCTTTCCCGCCGCAGCCGGGTCTTATGTCTTATGTCTGGGGTCTGGAGCGAAGTTCGTCACGGCAAATTCGCCTTGATATTTTCTCGCCGCTCGGTCGTACGCCTTTGCCGCCTCGACTTCATCTGTGAAATAGCCGAGGTTTATTGTTTTTTTATTGGTGTAGATTCTCGCCTGCCACTTTTTCTGCTTTTTACTTCTGTTGACGCCCTTGAATCTGGAGCTTGTCTTTGATTTTGTTTTTCGTTGGTTCTGGGCGTTTTGCTCTAACGTTGCGAATCGAAGGTTCACCTTTCGGTTATCGAGTCCGTTATGGTTTATTTGGCCGTTATTTAGTCGAATCTTTCGAAACGCGTACCCGTACCGCAATCTGCAGCACGCTAACAGAATCCACACTAAAGGCTTTTCTACAAACCCCGGAATTTTGATAGTAACTTCGATGCTTCCTGTTCCCCTCTTATGAAGTTGTAAAAAATCCTGAATTCTAAGCTCTAAGCTCGAAACAAATTCAAATCACCAAAATATAAAAATCAAAACTAACTGTGGAAGATTTCAGTAGGTGGCAATGCCACCTAGCGTAAAAAAGCATAGATTTATCTGGCCACAGCCCCGACGTGTCGGGATGCAAACAAGAGCATCGAGATTAATTAACCGCGGATTGACACGGATTTGCACAGATTAATTACAACTACAGAGAGCACAGAGATAGGCTTTGGCTACGGCCAAAAGGCCTTTTGTGTCCTGCGCCTTAAAGATTCTTGCAAATAAAATTTGCTCCCTCTTCCAGGCTTGTCCACAGTCGCTGGACGACAAACGCCAAAGCGAAAACAGAATCATAAATCCTAAATACTAAACTCTAAATCCTAAACAAATTCAAATCACCAAAATATAAAAATCAAAACTAACTGTGGGGGATTTCAATAGGTGGCAATGACACCTAGCGTAAAAAAGAATAGATTTATTCTTCCGATTTCAATACCACCTGTTTTAACTGGTGGATGGAAATAGCCGCTGTCTTCTGTTACAATCGAATTCGTGGATTGTAAGAAACAGGG
>Ga0315539_1002251_pt1 | contig 13946 bp, 15 predicted proteins | sample SalMarSW160150MG_FD_203097 | JGI IMG/M metagenome (GOLD analysis project Ga0315539, IMG submission 203097) | Salt marsh sediment microbial communities from the Plum Island Ecosystem LTER, Massachusetts, United States - Salt Marsh Sediment SW1601-150 ... | reverse complement strand
ATACGAAAAATACGAAATACGAAGCACGAAATTCTCCGCAGTCCTTGGGACTCCTGACGGAGGACACCTTGCGGTGGAAACAATATCAAAATCTAAATGATACAAATTCAAAACTTTGCCTTGATTGCCAAATAATGGTTTATGGGCGTGTATCTGCTGATACGAAAACGTGCGGTTCTCCGCTATATCTCCGCCCCCCACAGGGAAAGGGGCAAGCTCCGGGCGGTTTATATTTGCCTATGCAAATATGCAAGTATTTTAACACATTTTCATACAAAAATCAACATAAAAATGACTAAAAAAGCTCCTTTTTTGGTCATCCTGAGCGAAGCCGAACCATCGCAAATTCCCAAAATGATATCTTTAGTCTGTCGATTAAAAAGCAGAACGCCCGGATAATTGCACATCAAAATTGCTACTTATAATCTCGTAGGCGCAGATTGTTCCTTGATCAATAATTCTCTGATTATGCAGGGCGATATTAACGAAAAGGTTGGTTTTAACATACGTAGAATCCGTGAGGAGCGCGGCCTAACACAGGAAAAACTTGCTGAGCTTTCAGACCTACATCGTGCTTATATAGGACAGATTGAACGGGGCGAGAAAAATATCGGCCTAAAAAATCTTGAGAGAATTGCTAAGGCACTCAACATTAATATCCGTGTCTTATTAGATGTTGATAGTTAGCGTTTACTTTGATAAATTAGTCTTTGGTTATCAATACCATGCTTTAAGGGGATAAACGTATGAAACAGTATGAAGCTGTTATTAAGGTTATGGAAGAAAATCAGGGCTATGCTACACTGGGTTTTCTTTATCAACATGCGATTAGAGTTCCAGGTGTAGAATGGAAAACAAAAACTCCTTTTGCCAGCATGAGGCGGATTGTTCAGGATGAAAGATTTTTCTTCAAAATCAAGCCTGGATTGTGGGCATTAAAAAGTCATCGCCATTTACTTCCCGCCGAGATGATTCCTTCAGCGAAAGAAACTCCCAAACAAATTGATTTTACTCATTCTTATTATCAGGGTCTTTTAGTGCAACTCGGCAATCTCAGAAGCTATGAGACATTTGTACCATCACAGGATAAAAACAAAATCTTTCTCGGCAAAGAAAGGCTTGGCAACTTGGCTTCCTGCACCAAAATGTATCCTTTCACTTATAGCCATATCATAAGTAAAGCTCAAACGATTGATGTTGTTTGGTTCAACACAAGAAAGATGCCTTTTTCTGTTTTTGAAGTGGAGCACTCAACAGATATGAAAAATTCTCTGATAAAGTTTGTAGAATTGCAGGATTTCAGAACAGATATGGTAATTGTCGCGGAAGGAACTCGAAGGAGGAAGTATGGCGAGACACTATCACTCAACGCATTTAAGTCCATCAGAAGTCTTGTAAGCTTTTGGAGTTATCAACAATTGTCTCAACTGCACTCAAGAACATTTGAGCTAAAAGCAATTCAAGACAAGATGCAAAAAATAAGATTAAATTAATTTATATACACTTCAAAAATTTTTCCACTTTTTAAAGATTGCTACCTATAGGTAGTTGATCAATAACATATCCTGATCAACGATCCTGACAAAAACGAAAGTCAGGACTCGTGAAATCAGGAGCGTCTGCCAATCTGTTCGAAGGACCGTTCAAAGTTCCCGAAATTCCACTTGAGTATACAACGGTCTGGTCATTTCCGCAGCGTGGGAATTGGGCGACGCATAATCCGAAATATCGTGGCAATTTTGCCCCGCAGATAGCACGCAATATCATCGAGATGTACTGCGAAAAGGGCAATTCCATTCTCGACCCGATGGTTGGAGCCGGCACTACCCTTATCGAAGCAAAACTCTTGTCACGAAATGCCCTTGGGATGGATATAAACCCACAGGCAATAGAGCTTACAAAAACGGCACTGCGTTTCAAACACCATCCGCCAAGCAAGCAGAAAGTAAAAGTAGGGGATACACGTGATTTATCATTTCTGAAAGATAATTCATTCGATTTGGTTCTTACCCATCCGCCTTATTTGAATATTATCCGCTACTCAGAGGGCAAAATCGAAGGCGACCTGTCGAACATTGCAAGCCTGCCGAAGTTTTGCGATGAAATCGAAAAAATCGCAAAAGAATTATTCCGCGTTCTTAAGCCGGATAAATATTGTGTGATACTTATCGGCGATACACGCAAAGGAAAGCACTTTGTTCCATTGGCCTTTAACGTCATGCGGCGTTTTCTAAAAGTCGGCTTTGTGCTGAAAGAGGACATTATCAAGGTTCAGCACCACTGCAAATTCACCGAACGCTGGCGGGCCAAAGCACAACACGATAAGTTCTACCTTATAATGCACGAGCATTTGTTTGTTTTTCGCAAGCCGAGGGAGGCAGAAGACCTTTCACGCATCAAATACAGCAAATTCCTTTGACGACATACGCGATACACCCTTTTTGTCTCTCAGCTTTGTCATAAATTTATATCCTTCTGTAATAAAAGTCTCTATGTTTCGACTTTCATATTGAATAGGCCGGCTTAAACAAAAATTCGCAGTTTGGAATTCACGGTCTATGCTCTGGAACAAGTATAAAGAATTTCAGAAAAAAAATAAAGATGTAACATGATGGTAACAAAGCTGTAACCTTTAATTGCTATACAAATACTTGGCAATGGTGAAAACCATGCTGTGCATGAAATGTCTTTGAGAGTAAATGAGAAAGTACAATTAGGAGATTAAAAGATGAAGTTAATGAACAATAAACTCGGACTTTGCATATTATTTTGTTTAGTATGTTTCGCTGGATTCTTAGCCGGCCTTAAAACCACATCATATTTTTATCGCAAGTATTGTTTCTCGAAGATATTAGACGATAATGCCCTTATGCTTGCATGGCAGATAAACACAGTATGCCAGCTACGTCTTGGACAAATCGAAGAAACAGTTGATTATTTGGAAAAAGCAATTGATTGGAACATAGTTTCACTGGCTCGATCAGCCGATATGAAAGAAGATGATTATAGGTATGGAATATTAAGCGTAGCTAAAACCTACCGGCAGATATATCATTCCCATTCACTGATTACCGATTCGGTAGAAGACGTTCTAAATGATATAAATGAGGTCTATTTGGTCGAAAGCGATAGCCCACTCGGTCGTGTAGTTGAATGTGCAGAGAGCCAAAAGAAGCTATAATCCGTGAGATAACCATTTAAGGTTAAACTTTAAGCTATAAGATATTTATCTCATGGATTTAATTGAACAAGCTCCCCGAACAGAGTCAAGGGACTGGTTTGTGTGATTTTAGCGTTGACGAGCTCGCCCGCCAGTGATGCCGGACCATTAAATACAACTATATAATCCGTTGCAGTTCGGCCAACTAACTGTGGATTATCTCTGCTTTCGGCGGAATTTAAGTGTGGCTTTTTGCTTAAACCTTCAACAAGAACCTTTACTTTTTTGCCAAGAAATTCTCGGCTTAACCGGCCGCTTATTTTTTCCTGTTCGGCGAGCAGCTCTGTATTTCGCCTTTTCTTAACTTCAATAGGGACATCGTCCTTTAGTCCCTTGTCGGCTGTTGTGCCCGGCCGAGGTGAATATTTGAATATGAAGCAATTTTTATACCTCGCTTTTTTTACCAGCTCGACCGTTGCCTGAAAGTCCTCTTCAGTTTCTCCGGGAAAGCCCACGATAAAATCGCCTGCAATAGCAATTCCAGGCACTTTGGCTCTGGCTTTATCTAACAACTCCAGGTACTGACCGGCTGTATAGTGGCGATTCATCACTTGCAGGATTTTGTCTGAGCCGCTCTGTGCGGGTATGTGCAGATAATTACAAACCTTCGGTGAATCAGCCATAACCTGCAAAATCTCATTAAAAAATTCTTCCGATGGATAATTAGTGACAAACCTTATCCATTCGATTCCATCGATGTCACTTGCCATTTGGAGCAAATCGGCTAAGCAATAGGTTTTCTCGCCTGCTGCGTATTTATACGCATTTACCCGCTGACCCAGTAGGGTAACCTGTTTTACACCGGCTTCAGCCAGTTTTTTTATTTGCTCGATAATTGTCGCCGGCGGCCTTGAGACTTCCGGCCCTCGTACGTACGGGACTACGCAGTACGAGCAGAAATTATTACAGCCTCGCATCACTCGAACAAAGGCCTGACCTGATATCTGTTTGTCCTCGACTCCATAGACTGATTCAAATTTTTCAAGCTCCAGGCTTTGCTCTTCTGATGCCTGCCGAATTTTTTCCATTACCACTAAGGTTTTTTGTTTTTCTTTCAGAGCTTTTGTTACAAGCTCGGTTATTTGAGGAATTTGAGCCGGCCCACAAACAATATCGACGGCTTCGTGACCGAGCAGGTCCGCACCGAGTCTCTGTGCCATACAGCCGATCACGGCTACTATTAAATCCGGCCGTGTTTTTTTGATATGTTTTAGATGACCGAGATGTGAAAAAGCCCGCTGCTCTGCGTGCTCGCGAACCGAGCAGGTATTTATCAAGACCACGTCAGCTTCCTTGACACTATCGGTTAGGCTGAAGCCATTAGCTTTAAGCGCAGAAACCACCAATGCTGTATCCAGCTTGTTCATCTGACAACCGTAAGTTTTGAGGTGAACTTTCATGCTAATTCACCTCAAAACTTAAACACGGTTGTCCCTGCGTTTAGATTTGTCCCTGCTCCTGTCTTCCGACAGGAAGACGCTGGGGCAAATCTGCAGGGACACCCAAACTTTTTTAGGAATACATTCATAGTATTCCTCCAAACCTAAACATGGGTGCTCCCACATTTAGATTTGTCCCCCTTCTTGCTTTCGCAAGAAAGCTAGGGGGACAAATCTGTGGGAGCATCCGAATCTTTTTAATTGTGTTTATTATTTTCATTGTAGCTTTTGATTAAATTCTCTTTTTGCTCGCGAGTCATTTTCTTAATATTTCTTTCACGGTGTAAGGCATTCTTATAGTAACGATATTCCTTAGCATATACTAAACTTACAGGAAGTTTTCCTCTTAAATACTTAGCACCATGACCTTTATTATGCAGCTTAATCCTATCCTCTACATTATTCGTGCTACCTGTGTAATATGTCCCATCCCTACATTGAACTATATAAACCCAGTATTTACTTTTGCGAGCGAACTTTCCTAGCATAATTTCCCTTCGCTAAAGCTTTTAAAATACGCTTTATAATTGGTCATTGTATGCGTAAATCAGTCAAAAACATGGGCCTTTGCAGTTTTTATATGGGATGAATACTGGAATGGCTTTACCTTTCTTCTTTCTAAGATACAAATAATTGTCTTTATTATCTTCTGTGAATGCCAATCCTAATTCCTTTTTGATAAAGATATCTACCAGGTACTCCATAATAATGTTAGCAGTATAGATCTTGAACAAGCTTTCTCCAGAATCGGGTTTTAGCTTATATCTGGGCATTACATGTGCAATTGCATGTCTACACTCATCCTTCAAGTAAGTACTGATTTTTTTATTTTTCAGAAGTTGTCTATTAAAATGGGCATGTTTTAATATCCAAATATTGTGTTTGATAGTTTCATTTATCCAATCCATCGATTTTCCACCTTTAAAATTATGAATCTCCAATATTTTCCAATAACACAGAAACCTGTAGTATGTACTGTTAGAAGACTTGGCTTCTCTGAACAAACTCAGTGCGTGTGCCTTGTACTTATCATGCCCAATTTTCGGCAATCCGACTATAGAAATGCCTTTGATGTGCCTGGACATCTGTCTTGGCATCGAAGTACAGGCTTTTCGCGTGACGCTTGAAAGGCCACCGTGTTCTTGGCTCCATCCGCGGCCACCAGCAGGACAGTAAACAATCCCAGTTTTCAACTCCCAACTCAAACAACTTAGGAACTCAAAAGCAATTACTTCTACTCTTTTTCTTACCTTGTCGAATTCTGGCCCACTGCTGGAACTAATATCAAAGATACAGCACAAAACATCTTGATATTTCTTGGTTCCTTTGATCAGTTTAAAGTCTATGCCATAGTAATTGAAATAGACGTTATGTTCGAAGATTATCCGTGATTCAAAACATACATGCAGCAAGTACTGTTGTGATTTTGTGTTTTTCTTATTGCTCATAATCAAACAATTATAAAGGACTTGTAAGCCTAAATCAATTTATTGATGCTGGGCGTGCTTCACAATTGTATCTATGACAAAGACCTATCCGTCAAGTTATTTACATTTGTGCCATCGATAATTCTTATTGTGGATTAGCATAACAAGCGTGCGGTTGGGTAAATAGCGTTTTTATATTCACAGAGGTTTTTCAGCCGACGGAACGTACTTTTAGATTTGACGAGAGTGTGCATTTTAGGTTACACTTCGCAACAGGACCAAAAGTTAGTGAATAAGGGATGTCTGTTTCGTGTGTTGCCGAATAATTAAGGAGAAAAATCAGATGGCACGAAAATTGATTTTAATGCTGGTCTGTGTGTTCATCTTTTTAGCCGGCTGTCAACCGGCGGAGAAAATGTCCGTTAAGGAAGAAGGATGGGAAAGCCTGTTTGACGGCAAAACATTGAATGGCTGGAAGGCCAGTGAAAATAAAAACACCTTTAGCGTGCGCGATGGAATGATAGTAGCTGCCGGGCCGCGCAGCCATCTTTTTTATGTTGGGCCGATTCAAAATGCTAACTTCAAAAATTTCGAGTTAAAAGCAGAAGTTATGACCAAGCCCGGCTCCAACTCAGGTATATACTTTCACACAGAGTATCAGGAAACCGGCTGGCCGAGCAAGGGCTATGAGGCACAGGTCAATAATACTCACACTGACTGGAGAAAGACCGGTAGTCTCTACGCCGTAAAGGATGTCAATGAGTCACCGACCAAAGATAATGAATGGTTCACAGAACACATCATAGTCCGTGACAAGCGAATAATCATCAAGGTAAACGGCAAAACAATGGTCGATTGGACGGAACCGGAAGATTTCGCTCTTGAGGGTCAGCCTGGGAGAAAACTATCCAGTGGAACCTTCACCTTGCAGGGACATGACCCGAAAAGCGTCGTATACTTTAAAAACATAATGGTTAAATCCGTGAAATAAATTGCTCAGGAATAAAAAAGTTATAAAGAGCTTATCTCACGGGTCAAACCGCTGCCCCGAGCGAATAACCTAAAATCTTTTTATCCAAAGTTGTAGTATTTTGTCACGGCCTCCTGGACTTTCCAGGTGCACTCCAGGTCTTCGGGGAAGACTACGAGATCGCCGGGGCCGAAACTTACTGAATTATCGCCATCTGATATCGTTACTTTGCCCTCAATTAAGAGACAAGTTTCTTTTTCCGTATATGCCCAATCAAAAGTGCTGGGCTCACATTTCCAGATCGGCCAATTCTGGCAGGTCTTGGCTTCTTCATCGGTCGGCTTTCGGACAATGACGTCTTTAACTGTCGGCATATCGTACATCCTTTCTTTTCTACTTTTAACACAAAGATAATTGATGGCTAAGCCATTAATACGGGTAGACACTGAATTATACACAAAATGCGCTAATTTTGAAGACGCAAGATGAATTTTTCCTAAAAGTTGGTAGTATGAGCAGGTGGTTTTCTGTAAATTAGGAGTAAATTGTTTAGTTTGAAAGAATTACAACCGTGGAGCGAAAGCAGTTAGAGAAATTCAGGAGCTGGTTTGATAATTACGTAGATGGTTTTTACAACAATGACGATTTTGTCAACGCTCATCTGAAATTGAAGCAAGAGCACACCCTGCGGGTCTGTCGAGAGATGCAATTTTTAGCAAATGAGCTTGGGTTGGCTGAAAACCAGAAACGCATCGCCGAGGTGATAGCACTCTTTCATGATATCGGGCGATTCAAACAGTTTATCAAATACAGAATGTACAACGATGTGAAAACCGTGAGCCACTCTTTACTGGGTTTGGAAGTTCTTAAAGAAGAAAAGGTGCTGGAGGATGTGGACAAGGAAGAAAGAGAATTGATAGAAAAAGCGATTGAATATCACGGACTGAAAGAGCTGCCGGGCGATTTGAACGGCCAGTGTCTGCTGCTTTCAAAACTGATACGCGATGCCGACAAGCTGGACGTATTTTATGTGGCCACGGAATATTTTAAGCACTATAAGAACAAGCAAAAAAAGGTTTTCCTGGAGCTGGGAGTTCCGGATGAGCCGGGGTATTCACACGGCCTGGTGGAGGCGATCCTAAATGGCAGGCAGATAGATTACAATCATGTGCGGACATTGAACGATATGAAACTTTTGCAGCTCGGTTGGGTCTATGATGTGAATTTCCCACCGACTCTGAAAAGGATAAAACAGCGAAAGTTTCTTGAGATGCTTCTTGGCTTCCTGCCGCAAACAGAAGATATACAGAAGGTCGAAGAAAAGATATTAGGATATGTTGATTCCAGATGCGAAGAAATAAAAAAGAAAGGGATTATCATGGAGACGGTGTTACAGACTAACATAACAGAAGCCAAGTCTGGTCAGGGCAAGGTTCGTGATATATATGATCTCGGCGATAAGCTGCTCATAGTTGCGACCGACAGGATAAGCGCTTTTGATGTGGTTATGGCCAACGGAATACCTTACAAGGGAATTGTTCTGACACAAATTTCTCTGTTCTGGTTCGATTTTCTCTCTGGGGATGTCGAGCATCATCTGATAAGCGATGATGTAAAAAGCTTTCCGCAGCCTTTCTGCAACTATGGCGTGCAGTTAGCTGGGCGGAGCATGTTAGTTAAAAAGGTTGACGTCCTGCCGATAGAATGTGTCGTGCGAGGGTATTTGGCAGGCTCCGGCTGGAAAGAATACAAAGTGAGCCAGCGTGTGTGCGGAGTGAAATTGCCAGCCGGCCTGAAGCAATGCGAGAAGCTGCCCGAACCAATCTTTACGCCGGCAACAAAGGCTGAAAGAGGAACGCATGATGAAAATATCAGCTTCGAGCAGAGTGTGGATATGGTCGGCCGAGAACAAGCCCAGTATGTGCGTGACAAAAGTATAGAGATTTTCAAAAAGGCAGGCAAGTACGCTGAGAGCAAAGGCTTAATCTTAGCCGACACCAAGTTTGAGTGGGGTGTTACCGACGGCAAAATTATTTTAATCGATGAGGTTTTGACGCCGGACTCTTCGCGATTTTGGCCGGCGAATAAATACAAGCCGGGCAGAGACCAGGAGAGCTTCGATAAGCAGTTTGTCCGTAATTATCTTGAGAGCATAAATTTCGACAAATCTGGACCTGGCGTGGAGCTTCCTAAGGACATCGTAGCTAAGACCAGCCAGAAATACATCGAGGCCTACGAGCAACTGACTGGCAAAAAGTTCCACACAATGAATAACCCCCAGTAAAACTGGGGGCTAAATATTTGGAAAACGGCTACCGACATATCGGTGGCCTTTTTTTATTCGCGAAATTTTTACACAAAATGTGTGTTCGCCGGTTAATATTATGTGAAGGCTGAACATGTTCATGCTTATAGACAGATGAAAGGGATCCTTAGGACATAGCAAATGAATTTTTCCAGGCAAGCTGATATTTTTGAACGAGCCAGAGCGAAATACACAAGATTCCTGGTGTCGGTTCTGTGGAAACTGACAGGTGATCGGGAACTTTTCACCGAAGCGATGCAATACGCTCTGTTGGGGATGTGGCAGCACGTCGGCAAACTAAATGGGAAAAAGGCTCACGCTTATATCTATCGAATTGCCCTGTCGGCTAATTCCAAGGCCTGGCGAAACAGGATCGGCAGAAATGGAGAATTAACCCCAAACCACATCGACTGTGAGAAAAGCCCTGACGAGAAGCCCGACAGAGACGAGTTAGCTACGTTAGTCAGACGCGAAATCTGCCGTCTCCCGGCCAAACAGGCTAAGGCCATCGTCATGCGGTACCTCGAACAGCAGGATTACCAAGCTATCGCCGGTAAACTATCCTGCACCGAAGCTTCGGTTAGGTCGCATGTATCAAAAGCCCTGGCCACCCTAAAAAACAGGTTGGCAGCTTTAACATAACAGGAACAAAACGATGAATGGTGAAAAAATCGAAGAAATTCTGAAAAATATCGGTAATAACGATGTGCCGGCTGATGTGCACAAAATCGCAGAGAATATCTCCAAAGATTTTAGTAAAACTTTAGCGCAGCCAAAACAGCCCAGGCACATTGTTTTAGGAGATTATATTATGAAAAGCAGATTTACAAAATTAGCCGCAGCGGCAGCGGTGATAATTATTGCGGCGTTAATAATAAATTTTCAATTCAGTACTTCAGGTGTAGCGTGGGGAGCTTTGGTCGAAAAAATTGAAAGTGTCGAAAGCGTTGTTTATCGTTTAACAACTAACGTTAAAATGCAGGGCATGCCACAGGGACAAACTCCAAAAACCGAAGCAATAGCTTACTATTCTTCAGAGTATGGAACGCGAGCGGAAAATTATATCAATGACCAACTCAGTTTTATAATGTATTTGAATCCGAAAGAAAATATCTATGTTAGTGTGATGCCGGAACAAAAGAAGTTTATGAGATTCACCGACAAATCGCCGGATGAATTAAAACAAATAGCCGAAAAGGATGATCCTCGTGTAATGGTCAGGTATATGATGTCGACAGAGTATAAACCGCTTGGCCGGGATAAAATTAACGGAATTGATGTCGAAGGGATTGAATGTACAGGCCCAGGAGTAATGGGCGGAATGTTTGAAGACGCAACAGCTCGATTATGGGTTGAAATAGGAACTGATTTTCCCGTTCGTATTGAAATTGAGGGTATTGTCTCTGGGGGACAAATGGAAATGAGTATGGTCATGGATGATTTTCAATGGAATGTTGACCTTGATCCGGCCCTGTTTGTTCCCGATATACCTTCAGATTATACCAGCCAGGAATTGAGTTTATCCGAAGCAAATGAAGGTACAGCGATTAATGGCCTTCGCCTCTTCGCCGAGCTTACCGATGGAAAGTATCCAGGCAGTTTGGTATTTATGACATTAATGAAGGAAATCTCTGAAGCCTTTGTGAAAAAATATGGTATAGAATTTACCGAGAAGCAAGATGAATATGCAAGCGTATTAGTGGATATCCTTCAAGCAGGAACTTTCTATGTCCAGTTGGCTGCAGCGGAAAAAGAAGCAGTATATTACGGAGATAGTGTAACGGCTGAAGATGTGGAATCAGTGCTTTTACGGTGGAAAATTTCAGATGGATACTATCGTGTAATCTTTGGAGATTTATCAACTTTGGATGTTACCGCCGAAGAGTTGATTGAGCTTGAAGCGCTCCAGCCGAAGTAATCGTTGTAAAAGCATAAACACAAAAGCCGGGTTTTCTAGCTCGGCTTTTTTTATGCGCACGAAAAAGAGGTTGCGCCGAGACCACCTTCTTCGTCTATAATAAATGAGGTTACCAGTAAAAAGCAGAAGGAGGTTTATTGGAAAACCGGCAAGAAAAGCTCTTTGAATTGTTGGATAAGTCGGGTGCAAGTTTGTATGCGCTTTTGACAAGGCTAACGCTGCGCGAAGATGTTGCTGAGGAACTGATGCAAGAATTATTCATTAAGCTTAGCAATTACAAGGGCTTACGCAAGATTAAAAACTGGAACGCTTACGCACATAAAGCCGCTGTGAACCTTGCTTTTGATTGGCGGCGAAGGCAAAAAAGGGCATGTCTTTCACTGGATAATGTTCCTGAAATAGCCTCGAATGAGAAATCGCCCTTAAGCAACCTGATAAACTCTGAGGAATCGCAGGAAATGCTCGATGCAATCAGACAACTGAATAAAGCACCTCGTCAGGCCATCGTAATGCGTTACATCCAGCAGCAGCCGTACGAAGATATTGCCGAACAGATGAATAAAACCACCCATCAGGTCCGGGCTTTGTGCCATAAGGCTATAAATCGCCTTCGTGACCTGATTGGAAAGTGACAGACTTGTCCTGAGCGTAGTCGAAGGAAAGGAGATATACAATGTCAAACATTGATGAAAATGAAATTCTTCGCCGTCTGGAAAAACTTTCACAGATTAAGCCGACCCACGAAGCGACTGAGCGTGCTATAAATCGAGCGCGGCTTGGTTTTTCGTGGGGCACGGCAACCAGAAGTTACAAGATTAAAAGCCCAAGCCCAATTATTAAATTTGCAGCCGCTGCAGCGCTGCTAATCTGTGCCGGATACATCATAGGTCGAGTTTCATCTGCTCAGCCGGTGGATATTGAACAATTGCGCGCAGAAATTGAGGCCTCGCTGAGGTCGTCTTTGGCAGCGAGTTGCGAACAAATAAAGGATGAGCTTCATCAGCAGGTGCAACGAGATTTAACTGAATTTGCCGCGCAGACGTTAGCAGCTTCAACGACCGCGACCGACCAGCGCTTAATAGAGCTTATCCGATTGATTGATGCAGCCCGTATGCAGGACCACCTCAGAGTTGCAGCGGCTATTGAAAAAATAGAAATGGACAAAGAAAAACTTGGCAATGGCTTGCAGGCCCTCGCCACTCGGACGAACGAATTGCTGCGTACCGAACAAAACTAATTGTGTTCACGTTTAGCCGTCGCCGGTACGGCGACGGCTAATAAAATTTATATACGAAAGGAACAAACAATGAAGTCTTTTAGCCGTTTAATTTTAGTATTTGTCATCCTCAATTTAACAATTGGGACTATTGCCTGGGCCCAAAAGAATACAGAAGGAGAAAAACAAACCTTTACCATCTCCGGCTCAACAGGTCTTCGCGGTGTGGCAATGGCAGGTCTGCCGGGAAATCCCATTACTGATATAAAGGGGTTTTACACTGCCACTGTTGAGCGTGGCTGGAGTGGCACGGTTCAGCCGGTAAAGCAAGGTTACACGTTCGACCCACCAAGCCGGCCATACTCGAATGTTGCTGCTAATCAGACAGACCAAAATTACATTGCGACGATCATGACCTTTACTATTTCTGGTACAACCGGAGAGGGACAGGTCATAATGTTGGGCCTGCCAGGTATAACTCTTACCAGCGGGGACGGTTATTACGAGGCCAAGGTTCCGTACGGCTGGGCCGGCATGGTTACCCCGCAAAGGAAAGGATACACTTTTGAACCAGCCAGTCTGGCATATGCAGCCGTCACTTCTGATCAGACTAATCAGGATTATCTTGCTCACACACTGATGCTCACTATATCCGGCCAGATAATTTTAGGGGGAAGCCCGATACAGGATGTGCTTGTATCAGCTAACAATGGTGGTGGTTCATGTAAAACCAATGCTCAAGGTAGATACAGTATAGATGTGCCCTACGGCTGGAGCGGTGAAATCACATTGTCAAAAGAAGGGTATGATTTTAACCCACCCAGCAGATCTTATACTAATGTAACCACAAATATAGTAGATGGTGTGCCGGAACCGTCAAGGGAACCACGGCGAGCAGTTTCTCGGCGGCCAACACCCATCACACAAGTAAGGACACCGCTGCGGCACATCGGTAGGCGGAAAGTCCTGGTAATCCCCGCTACTGATGTTAAAGCAGAAGACCTCGATACTATAACGCAGGATTTATATGTCATGTCACACATCCTCGATCAAAAATTTAAGGAGCGTCGCCAGATTGCAGGGGTTTTTACGGATTTCGGTGATTTCTTCGGGCGGGACGAACGCGAAACAGAAGCTATCTACCTGCAGGGCTACGGCGCGCTCTTTTTGATGGAGGTAAATTTCGCCTTCTCACCACAGCCGGAGCCACAGCAAAAGCAAGCTAAGGAACCGCAGGAGCAACTTGATTCGACCTGGCAGCAGGTACAACGAGAACTGTTCTCTCCACAAAGACCCAGCAATGTCCCAAGAGGATTTGGATCACCAGAAGAATATGATGCCCAGATGGTCGAAGAATTAAAAAGGGAGTTAATCAAAACTCTGAAGCACGCTGCTAACATACGAAGCCTCGAGGCTGACGAATGGGTGATTCTCAACGTCACCGGAGACGG
>Ga0315539_1002250_pt1 | contig 13947 bp, 10 predicted proteins | sample SalMarSW160150MG_FD_203097 | JGI IMG/M metagenome (GOLD analysis project Ga0315539, IMG submission 203097) | Salt marsh sediment microbial communities from the Plum Island Ecosystem LTER, Massachusetts, United States - Salt Marsh Sediment SW1601-150 ... | reverse complement strand
TCATGAATGCCGTGGACACGGTTAATGAGAATGGCGGCTACGCTTTTCTGGCTGACCTTTCCACCGCTTCAACTGCCGTAGATATGGGCAATCGCATTCTTGCAGCGTCATCCAAAATTATCGGGAAAAAGTGGAAAAATTTTATCACCGATGTTGTCTCCCGCCTGAATGTAACGGTTTCACTAACCCCGGATCCGGCGACCGGCATTCCTTTGCCCAGCATTGATATCAATCTGCGTAACGATGAGATTGGAAAACAGAGACAAACACTAAGCGGTATTCTGGACGCCATCAACGCAACAGCAAAAGAACGAAAGATTACCGTAGGCATCGCACTGGATGAATTTCAGGAGATCCACAAGTTTGGTGGTGAAACAGCGGAGTGGGATTTGAGAGCCTCCATCCAGCAACACGGGAATATCGGATATGTCTTATTCGGGTCCCGAGAACATCTCATTCAGCGCATGATCGACAGCAAAGGGGCTCTTTATAAAATGGTGGACAAGTTGCCCTTTGGTGCAATCAACCCACGTCATATGGCCGCATGGATCGATAACCGAATGGCAGAAGCAGGCATCAAAGCTCAAGGTGTGGGAGATTGTATTGTTCATCTGGCAGGCGCCCGAACAAGAGATATTGTGCAGGTGGCACGACGGTGTTATGACCGGACTGCTGTTAGGGGTCGGGCCACGATTGAAGATGCTGAACATGCTTTTGAGGATATTATTGCCGAAGAACATGATCTTCTATACGAATGCTGGCTTTCGCTCACCGCCCATCAACAAAATATTCTTCGTGCCGTAGCCGCCGGTGAAAAGGGCCTGACAACCCGGGAAACCCTTGCCAAATTTACATTGGGATCCAGCGGAACCGTCACCAATACGGTCAACAGCCTGATAAAGTCCGGCCATCTTATCCGTCAAGACCCCTATACGCGAAGAAAGGTCACAACGCCCACCGGATACGAATTTGACAGTCCGTTCTTTAAAGGCTGGGTGATCCGGCATACATTGTCGGATATCGGTCTTCCATAGGCTGTCATATTTGAAAAAAATAGTGAGGATATCCGAAATTTTAAAGGCTATAGGGATTTTAGTCGTTGTAAGAATAAGTTTTTCCCGTAATACCTGATCCTATTTTTCCACTTTGTACATCAACTAAAAAATGGCCTGTTGTTATGCCCGTGATGCAGCGTTCCATGAGAACTTTCCCAAGGACAACCTTTTTTCGAAATCCAATACATATTTCATCCTTTTATTTGGCCCATAATAGAAGTAAAAATCACATTTTTCGCGCATAAAATGTGATTTAATTCAAAAATATAGCCTTAAAGGGCTTTATGAACCCAAACAATTTTAAGGTGTTTATACCGTTCAGGAAAAATTCAAGATAGAGGGTTTAGCGTGTCGAGATAAGATTTCAAGGACTCAAACCGCCGGGGTGGTTCAAGGTCGTCGCCCGAGTTCCGGTCAGTAATATCGACAAGAACAGGTTCATCCAAGGATTCGGGCAGACGCGGTCCATCATTCGATGTGATGGTGATGAGGGCGTCAACGCTTTTATACTCGATGCTTTTGGTATACCATTCAAAACCGCTACAACTTGATGATTTTTTGAAACCGTATTCTTCCATTATTTTATAAAGTTCCATTCGATAATCCTTTACAGAATATTTTTGTTCAATTCCCTTCTTTTAAAATTTGAAACGCTCAGTTTAGATTAAACCCTAAATGAGCGAAAGTCGAGGATGCCCCAGATTCGAGGCATCAAGGGCGAAGCCGTAGTCATCTACTGCGAGCCCTTGATAACGAAGAAGATGGGGTATTATCGGCTTTCCTGAAAGGTAAACAAAATGGGATTTCTTTAATAAATTTATATATCATCTATAGAATAGTTATAAAATTCATCCGAATGCACTAAAATGCATAATAAATCAAACACATAAAATATTTTTCCCATTTTGTTTACGATCATTTAGGGTTAAGGTAATACCGAAAATGTTGATGATCAATACCATGGGTCAATAATTTATTTTGGTCCTGAAGACCAGGTTAAAAACAACGGCTATGCCAACTTACTAATGAGTTCATAATTATTTATACATAAAGCCAACACGTTTTCTGACAGGATTTACCCGGTTAAATAAGATTTGAGCCTATTATGAATAAACCTTTTGCCATTATATGTTGTAAGATACTTTTCACGCTTGGTTGCATCTCTCTGACTTAAGCAGGCTTCATAATAGATTAATTTTAATGGCCTTCTATTTTTAGTTGATTCCACTAGACCCTTTTCATGCATTTCAAATCTTAGCTTGAGGTCCTTAGTAAACCCTATATAAAATCCATTATCTTTCTCACTCTGTAAGACGTATGAATAATACATATTAGCCTCAAGCTATTTAACTGGGTGAACTGGATTGACTTGATTTTTTTCACGGCTTCCAGATGAAGCCGAGAAAACACAATTCCGCTTCAGCGAAAAAAAGGGCCGAGGAGCCAATAACAGGTGCTTTTTTCCTTGCTTTACTGTGTTGTTGGCACAATGATTGAACACCTTCCCTTGAAGAGGGATCATGCTTTTTGCCTTTCTTCCGGAAAGGCAAAAATATCTTCTTTATCCTGTGATCCTGTCTAAATTTTAATGCTCTTATTAGTAATGGTTTAAACTGGAATATTGGAATGAAGCTCCCCGTAGCCCCGCTATGCGGGATCTCTGATCCGCTACGGCCCCGTTTGGCGGGATTTCCGTTTCACTCCAACAAGCTGCAGGGTATTCAGGCGAAGGCGAATAATGGAGTGTTGGAGTAATGGGTTTAGTGGAATTCTCTCTATTTTTCGATACATAACGACTATATGTGTACAGTTGTAGATTGTTAGAATGAAGAAAGGGTTACGGCAATGATTTTTTAGAATGCGTTGACAAATAGATTAAGATTATCGAAATAAATGAGCCTCTTTACAGGGGCTTTTTTATTTTGAAAAAAGGGCGGCGAGTTTTTTTTTCAGAGACCTGCCGCCCTTATCAAACCGAGGATCAGCAAATGATCCTCACAAAGGTAGTGTTATGATAATCTTTGTTAGCGTTAAACTCAAGGAACTTTTTAAGAAAGAGCGAGATTATCCATGGACGAGGCCCGAAAGCTGTCCACGTTGTAACGATTATAAAGTATGGGGGCATGGTTATGCTCAAGCGATTTTTGATGGTTATAACGAACCGTTATTGCTTAAGCTTTATCGTTGTCCTGTTTGTGGCTGCGTTGTCAGGCTTCGACCTGCCGGATATTTTAAGCGTTTTCAGGCTGAAGTTAAGTCGATCCGTTCCAGCATATCCCATAAAGAAGAACACAACAAATGGCTTTCAGGCATTTCTCGTACCCGACAGCGTCACTGGTTCAGAGCCTTACGACGAAGAGTTAAAGCATACCTTGGCGACACATGGACTCAGGGCTTATTGAAAGCATTTGATCATTTTATGGCACAGGGTCATGTACCGGTGACGCGCTTCATTTAATCTGCAATCATTTTTATGGGTTACCCACCCCACCCAAGAGTGTCATTTTTTAGGCCTCCTTTCTGTTGTACAGGGGTGAAAAACTACAGAAAGGAGGATTTTTATGACCGAAGATGAAAAAATGCAGGTTGCGGTGTTTCGTTTTGGGGTCATCAGCGACTTTGTCAATGGGATCCGGATGAGCCGTACCGAACGAAGGCGGCTGATGGAGGAGAAGTGCGCCCGCAAATGGCCAATCCCTTTTTCGGGAAAGACCAGGATTACCAAGGGCACTATCCGACGATGGATTCGCCTCTACCGCGACAGCAATAGTGATTTGAAGTCGCTGTTTCCCAAAGATCGATCCGATCAGGGCAAATGCCGGGTCATGGATGAGGAGACCTGTTGTGCTCTGATCCGCTTGCGCCGAGAAATGCCGGATGCAACCGTTATCAACCTGATTGCCACTATGAACAGACGGCGTTTGGTTGCTCCGGGCATTGAACTGAATTTATCCACGGTCTACCGTTTCTTGCATCAGCAGAACCTGATGAATTTAACTAAGCATAAACCGGTTGACCGCCGCAAGTTTGAAGCCGAACTGCCCAACGATCTATGGCAAAGTGATGTGCTGCATGGGCCTAAAGTCGATGTCGGCGGAAAGATGAGAAAAACCTATCTGATCGCCATTATCGATGACCACAGCCGGTTGATAACCTATGCGCGCTTTTACCTGTCAGAAGCATTGGTCTATTATCTGGATGCCTTTGAAAACGCCCTGGCCAAACGCGGTTTGCCTCGTAAACTCTATGTCGATAACGGCGCTGCTTTTCGCAGCAAACATCTTGAGTACATTACCGCATCATTAGGTATTACCCTGATCCATTCTAAACCATATAAACCCCAGGGACGTGGTAAAATCGAACGATTCTTTCTGACCGTGCGCGGTCAGTTTCTTGACCACTTTAAAGGACAAACTCTCGATGAACTCAATGATGCCTTTAATGTGTGGCTCAACCATACTTACCGCCAAAGAAAACACGGTGCTACCGGGCAGACACCTCTGGCGCGGTTCACATCACAAATGCATTGTCTACGAACTTCACCGGCCAATCTGAAAGACTATTTTCGTAAAGTGGCCAGAAGAAAAGTCAATAAAGATCGTACCATTACTTTGAACGGCCGATTATTCGAAGGGCCAATACCTCTGATCGGCAAACGAGTAGAGTTGTTATACCATGAGTCGGAACCTGAAAACGTTGAGGTTAAATATCAGAACCAGAGCTTTGGTATGATCCGACCGGTGAACCTTACTATCAACTACAGGGTTAAAAGAGATAAAAACAATAACCCGCAAATCCACGTTGACAACAATACACCCAGTTACCGGGGCGGAAAGCTCTGGTCTTCTAAACGGAGGGATCAAGATGAACGATAATTACCGTACGTTCTTCGCACTCAACAAAGAGCCGTTCGGCACAGATATCAGGGTGACTGAAATTTTACAAACACCGGAACTTATGGATATCAAAAATCGCTTTGATTATGTTACACGCCTGGGCGCCATTGGGATTGTTACCGGAGAGGTGGGTAGCGGCAAGTCCACGGCCCTAAGATATGCCCTGGAAAAACTACATCCATCAGAGTACCGGACCCTATACATCACCGCCTCTTCAGGCTCTATCATGAAATTTTACAGACAATTTGTTTATGCACTGGATATCCATCTTTCAAGCAACTCCAAAGTTATTATGGTCAGGATGATTAAAAAAGAAATCACCGATCTGATCTGTGATAAAAAAATGAGAATCGTCCTGATCGTAGATGAGGCATCAGTGATGCGTCTCGAAGTCTTTGCGGAACTGCATACCATATGTCAGTTCGAAAAAGACTCCAAACCCTGGCTGCCGATTATCCTGGCCGGACAAAATAATCTCATCGACAAACTGATGTATCGATCTTCTCAACCATTGGCTTCCAGAGTCGTGGCAAAAAGCCATCTTGAAGGCGTTGATCTTAACGGAATGGAAAATTACCTTAAGCATCATCTTACTATTGCCGGCGTTGATCAAATGCTTTTTGACCCAACAGCCGTTACCGCCATCCATCAAGGCTCAGGCGGTCTTTTTAGAAAAGCAAACCATCTGGCTCGCGGCGCCCTTATCGCCGCTGCTGATCAACACTCAGCCCAGGTCAATGCCGAACATGTCAGATTGGCGGCTACCGAAATCTTTTGATAATTATACATTAAGGAGGATGTTATGATGACGGGACACGAAAAATGGGAGTATGCAAGAAATATCGATGAAATAATTGAACGACTCAGTGATCTTATGGTAAATATGATGCTGATGAGTGTTAAAAAAATCAGTAACGATCAGCGGTTCCTTATGGATCGATTGGGGCTGAATCAAGATGACGAATTGAAATTCTAAAAGTAAAAACGGGCCGGCTTTCCGGCCGGTCCATTAATAATAAAATAATCTGAAAAATTGTCTGTCGTTTCAAAATAATTAGAATTTTTAGGTTAATATTATCCGGAAATCAACAACAGTTCTGGAAAAAAATGGAATCAAATCTATGTCTAACCCTTGGGGATAAACGATAAGAGTAGAATGTAGAATTGACCCGACCTTTAATGGGTGACCCCATTTCCATTCTCACACTATTTGTCCCATAATAGAGGTGATAATCGCATTTTTCGCGCATAAAATGTGAAATTATTCACAAATGCAGCTTTAAAGTCTTGACAACATCTTCTATATGATCCTATAGTATGGATTATGAAACGTGATATCTATCTAAAATTGCTAAAGTGGAAGACGTCCAAACAACGCAAGCCTCTGATATTGAAAGGTGCGCGCCAGGTAGGCAAGACGTATATTTTGCAAAAATTCGGGCACAGGGAATATGATAAGGTCGCATATTTTAATTTTGAGGAAAATCCTGCGCTTGACGATTTTTTTCGGCAAAAACTGGATCCGGTCAGCATTATCGCTAATTTGGAAATTTACATTGGCAGGAAAATAGCCCCAGAACAGGACTTGATCATTTTCGATGAAATACAGGCATCCAATTATGCGTTGAACAGCCTGAAATACTTCAGAGAACAGGCAGGTTCTTATCATGTCGCTGCCGCGGGTTCACTCATCGGTATCAGGCTTTCTCGCCCAAGGTCTTTTCCTGTGGGGCAGGTGAATTTTCTGGATATATACCCAATGACCTTTATGGAATTTCTAGACGCAGTGAAAAGATCCGAATTAAGGCGGTTGATTGAGACTCAAGAAAAAGTTTCGCCATTTCCAGATCCATTTCACAATGAGCTTCTTGACTGGCTGAAAAAGTATTTTTTTGTTGGTGGAATGCCGGAACCGCTGAGATGTTTTGTCGAAACCGAAGATTTGGTAGAGGTCAGGGAGCGCCAGAAGGAAATTATAAATTCTTATCTGCTCGACTTTTCTAAGCACGCGCCCACGTCTGACATCCCAAAGTTGGGTCTGATATGGAATTCAATTCCGGCTCATTTGTCCAGAGAAAATAAAAAGTTTATCTTTTCAGCAATTCGGAAAGGCGCCCGTGCAAGGGAGTACGAAAATTCTATTCAATGGCTGGAAGACGCCGGACTCATTTACAAATCCTACCAGGTCTCCACAGCCAGCTCACCCTTGAAGGCCTTTATGAACCCAAACAATTTTAAGGTGTTTACCCTGGACGTCGGCATCTTGGCGGCTATGGCAGGCATACCTCCAAAATCGCTGGTTCAAGGCGCCCATCTTTTCAATGAATATAAAGGCGCATTCGTAGAAAACTATGTAGCCCAGCAACTTAAGTCGGATAAACAAATCGATCTATATTATTGGACCAGCAAAGGCAAAAGGGCTGAATTGGACTTTTTGTGTGAGATCCAAGGAAGCATTCACCCACTGGAAGCCAAAGCCGGCATTAGCCCAAAAAGCAAAAGCCTTCTTTCCTACGATAACCAGTTCAACCCACCCGTGTTGTTCAGGACAACGCTTCTGAATTTGAAAAAGGACGGGAAAATATGCAACATCCCCTTGTATGCTGTGCATAATTTTCCAGAAATCATGGGTGATGATGACAGGTGAAGGTCCCCCGCATTTTTTATCCCCGCTGAAACGGGATCTCCGCCCCAGTTAAACAAAAAAGACCCATAGGTTTCACGGGGTGAACTTCACTCCGACCAGTATCCATTAACCAGAAACCAGCATTCCCGTTCAATCGGGATTTCCGCTTCACTACGACCAGCATCCAGAAATTCCTTGACCGTTCGGGGGTAATAGTATATTCAATTCTTTGAATTTATGCAGATATTTTACATTGATCTTCATTCTCGACCTGAGCCAGGCTCGCCTATTACGCCGATCTGATCCAGCGATATATGTTCATTTTTCAAATTTATAGAGTTATTTACTTGTTTTTAGTTTAAAGTTTGTGCGCCTTCCGCACGAACATTATAAGCTCCATATGTGTTAAAAAATTAAACTCTCAAGCCTGAAGCCAGGGAGTTTTGCATGCCAACTGGCAAAACTCAGTATAGTCAAAAATTTGATTGCTCTAAACACGATTTAGATAACACCCGACGATGGCTTGAATTGGAACTTGTGCTTCACTTGTGAACTTATTAACTCGTACTGTGTTAGATTGTCTAAACGAATGGATATTAAAGAGATTATGCCACGTAGAGACTGGGATAATGATGCTCCAACAAAAGAATTAGCAACCTGTATTGTTAAAGAAAAACCTTTGTTGATGGTGGGTGCAGGATTAAGCCGTCTCGTGGGGTATCCTTCTTGGTATGAGTTAATGCTCGAATTAAAAGATGCTTTAGGATCAGAGGTAGATCACGATGATGAACTGTTGATTAAGAGGCAGTACGATAAATTCGCCGAAAAGCTACTTTCGAAATCGAAACGTCCTACAGACTTGTCACCTTTCATTCAGGAACGATTTGGCCCCGATAAAGTTAGAAAACGATATGATAAAATTCATATTGAACTTATAGGAATGCCATTCTGTGGCGTGGTGACTACAAATTACGACAGAGTGCTTGAGGATGCTGCACAAGCACATTTGTATAAGATAATGGGAGCGGAAGCAAACAGTTGTGTACCTCGTGATTTATGTTACGACGAACATGGAACCTTTATTTTTGAATTCATGAGGCGTTTAGTCCGACCAGTAGACCCTGGTTACCGGGAGGAAATATTGCATCTACATGGATATTATGAACATCCAAGAAACATAGTACTTACAGATAGTGATTATGCGAAAAGATACGGACGTTTACTAACAGATGGTTCTTCAGAAAATATGGAAGTAACTCGGCACCATAAAGTGTTATGGTCGTTACTTGTTACTCATCCATTCGTTTTCTTTGGTTTCAGCATGGATGACCCATATTTTATGCGTATAACGGAAATAATAAAGCAGGAGTTTGAACTAGGCTCATCTTATGTCAAAACTCGTCACTATGCCGTCCTTCCGTTGGAAAATGTCGAAGACCAACTGGAAGAACGATTAAAAAGTGCCGGAATTCTCCCTGTCCTTTATGAAATGCCTGCAGAAGAAGAGGAAAGGCATCAAAAAGGGCTTTCTGCATTTCTTGAGAATTTGCGTGTCAAGATAATAGAAGCTAGCGTTCCTAAAATATCGAAAGAAGAAAAAGATCTTTTAATTGAATCTAAAGACATCAGCCCTGTTGAGATCGGTGATGAAATAGACGCTAGAGAGATAACATCAAGGGTGTTAAAAAGATTATGAAGGTCTCCCGAACAAATATGCTAAAGGCATTTAGGAATTTTGTGGATGGTGGGCACACTGTAGTCATTGGAGCGCCTGGGGTGGGTAAAACGCATACACTTAAGCTTTTCGCTAAAGAGCTCATAGCCGTTGGTCAGATGTGCGTTTTTGTACCGATAGATCATGTCTTTGCTAAATCTGAAGGAGATCTTCGTCGAGAGCTCGGCTACAAGAGTGATAACTTTGTTGACTTTCTGGCAAGCCAAAAGTTGTCTCAGGATGATCGAGGTATCGTCATATTTGATGCGTTCGACGCAGCACGATCCGAAGAATCAAGAACTCTGTATTTGAGGGTTATTAGACGTATAATTGAAACAATTGGTGATCGTTGGACAGTAGTGGTCAGTGCAAGGATTTATGACGCGCGAAAGTCAGCAGACTTAAGGGAACTCTTTCCTCCTCAATCAACTGGAAAAGATTCTTTATACTCAGATCCATCTGGACATTTCCGATGTAGACACTTTTTTATTCCCAAGCTAAACGATGATGAAATGAGGGAAGTTAGTGCCGAGATCGAGGGGCTCTGGCAATTATATAAAGAAGGATCAAAAGATTTGAGGGCCTTATTGCGCATCCCTTTTAATCTTTTATTGGTAGAACGTATTCTTGCTACAGGGTTAGAGATTAAAGAAGTAAGCCATATAGACTCTGAAGTTCAATTGCTTGATCTTTATTGGAAAAGAAGAATTGAAAGCAACCGGAATAAAGAGGACCTCCGTCTCCTTCTGCTAAGGGCTTCACAGGAAATGATCCGTGAGCGCTCACTAAGCGCACGTAGGGAGAGAATATATGACTCAGCATTAAACGAGGCTTGGAATGATTTGATGAGCCTTGGCCTATTAGTTGAAACTTCTGAAACAGGGCAGCGAGTTGCTTTCGAGCATAATATATTATTTGATTTCATAGTTAGTTTCCTTGTTATTGAAGATACCTCTGAAGGTCTACTAAATTTCTTATCCGAGGACCATTCTCGCGCCCTTTTCCTTCGACCCAGTCTTGATTATTTCTTCACTCGGCTTTGGAACTCGCAGCCTGAAATTTTCTGGGACATCTTTTGGTCAATAATACCGAACGATGATGTACATATTCGATTATTTGCGCGTTTACTCCCAACAACCGTAATGGTCAGAGAATTAAAGGATGAATCAGAAATTTTCCCTTTGTTGAACCATAGGAATTCACATCGAAAGCAAGGTGACGAGGCTATTTTAAGACTTTTTCAAGCGCTCGGTGCTGTACCCGGACTGGATCGCAATAGAGACATAAGGTGGGCTCCTATTTTAAAAATTATATCAAAAGACTGTAGCCCGAAATTTTTAGGCGATATGTCAAGGTACCTATCGGGGATGTATAACCGTGCAGACGAGTCTAATGATCAAATCATGATCGAATTGTGCGGCCGAGTTAGTAGGAATATGCTTAATTGGGTTTGGAGTCAAAGGACGAATGAAGCAGGAAAACGCTTCGATAGATTAGCCGGAACATCACTCGTTCCTCTAGTAGCAAAAACATTCTCAACCAATCCTTCTGCCTCACGACCTCTACTCGATCAGATACTCAGCTTGGTAAAAGAACCTGCGTTTCCGATTGACTATCTTTACAGGTTAACTAAAGAATTAAAGTATATTTGGACAAGTGACCCTGACTTCGTCAGACAGGTTTACATGACGGTTTTCGAGAATCCAGAAACGAGTGAAGAAAAAACTTATATGGGAACTCCGATAATGCCTTTGTCCAGTACTCGCAGGCAAGATTATCGAATGTGCCATTATAATCTAAAAAGGAATTTCCCTGGGTTTGTCAGGGCCGCTACGGAAGAAGCTACTATTACAGCCATAAGATCTCTAAACCCTTACATTCTTAGTAACCATGTAGTCCCTTATTTAAAAAATGGCGTAAAACTGGAAGACATGGTTAAACGGTTCCCTTTTAGAAATGGAACAGCATATTTCATTTCAGACTATAGTCATTTCTGGAGAGGAACAAAATACCCAAAAGAGCCATTCGAAATTGCTAAAGCGCTATTCGGCTATATCGTTGAAATTTCAAAGGAATCAAACAAAGGAAAATTGCTTGATAAGTTGATGGACTTATTCCGTGATAATGCCACAGCAGCTTTTTTCTGGGGCCAACTTTTGAAGGCTGCTACAATGAATCCAAAACCTTTTGTCGACCGTATTTTCGAACTCTGCGTTGCTAGACCAATACAAATAAGCAACGAAACTGTTTATGAACTTAGTTCTTTCGTCGAAAGTGCAATAAAGTTTTTCTCTCCAGAACAAATCAAATCACTGGAAGAATCAATCATATCTATAACTGAGATAGAGGGCAAAGAAAAAGAGAAGGATTTTTATGAAAGCCATAGAAACAGGCTGTTAAATAGAATACCCTACGATCTTCTTGTAACGGATCGTGGCAGAGCTATTGCCTTGGAATTGCAGCGTAAAAAAGAAACACCATCGCATGAACCTCTTGTGAAATTTGAAAGCTGGTCAAAACCGTTTAGTGAGAAGGAATGGTTAGAGGAAAAGGGCGTTGACCTGAACAGGGACGAGAACAAAAAATTATACAAATATTTTGAACCACTGAAACAGTTTTCTGCAGAATGGGTAAACAAAAAGCCAGCAATCGAATCAATCAGAGCTATCTTTCCAATTTTCAAGGAAGCTTTTGAAGTTCTGCATAAAGATCAAGGTGCAGCCAAACCACTTGAAGATGAACTATGGACAAAGATTGGAGAATGCTCTGAGGCAATGGCAAGAACCTTAGAGGATGTTGGTAGCGAGGAGTTTTTCCTCTGCCGCCAAGCCCTTTTAGAATGCGCTCAGCATCAAGAACCACAGCCCGATCCAGAATATGATTCAAAATATGATCACCCTTCTTGGTCGCCAGCGCCAAGAAACGAAGCTGCTCAAGGGCTACCTTGGCTTGCAATTAGGGTTCAAGGAGATCCAGAACTAATTAATACGATTGAAATTTTAACAAACGACACTAAACCATCAGTTCGGTTTCTAGTAATCTCCGAATTATGGCGTATACACGGCAACTATCCAGATTCTTTCTGGCAAATTGTTGAAAAAATTTCTGAAGAAGAAAAAAACAGAGTAGTTTTGCAAGCGCTGTGCCGATCCTTAAGCAATATTATATGGCACCATGAAGCAGAGGCAAGTCGGATTCTTGAAAAATTCACGGAGTCCGCACTTTTGAATGATGAAAATGAGCTTTTAGACTCTTATATATCGCTAGTTATGTGGCTAAATATTGTACGTGAAAATGAATGGGCACAAAATACAGCCGACCTATTTCTAAAAGATCCGATAAAATTCCGCAAAGCGCTTCACCGAGCAACCTTCGACGCTCTCTCTTATGTTACACCCAAACACATCGAAGATGAAAAAAACCGACTTTTATCTGAAAGGGCGCTGCACTGGATAACACGTTCTATTAACTCTGCGGCTAACGCGCTACGATCCTTTACGACCCTGCCCGATCAAGAGATCACAGAGGAGACACGCTTAAAATTTCGCGATATTTACACGGTAATAGATGAGGTTGTCACTCGACTTTATTTTGCTTCTGGGTTTTTTGAAGAACATAGAGAGCGTGAACCGGTCACACACGAGGAAAGGAAAAAATTTTATCAATTTATTAAACCCATACTAAAACAAGTCCTCGATGTCTCGGAGTATGAAAAGGAGGGATTTTTAGCCGCACCTACTGCTCACCATTTTATGGAGCTTTTAAATGGTGTGCTCTCCTATGATCCTAAGGGCGTTCTTAGCTTGGCAAGTCGCGTGTCAGATATTGCTCGGGCAGGTTATTACAATTTCGACTCAATGGCAATAAGGGAAGTTGTAAAGATTGTCGAAGCAATCCTTGCCAATAATCGGGTTGATGTTCGAGACGGTGAGTCACTTAAAGATTTATTGAATTTACTTGATATTTTTGCAGATATTGGCTGGCCCGAGGCTTTGCAACTTGTATGGCGACTGGATGAAATATTCAGATAAGTTGTAAAAGTTTAGTCCCTTTTCTGTTTTCGTATTTCAATTTTCTGATGGGCGAAGCAGATAAGTTTAAAAAGAATCATTATAAAGGGGAGCTTGAGCGTTGGAAGAATTTAAGTGGAATTTTGCCCTGGTGTTTGACGATTGAACTTTTCAGCATAAGGATCCGGTTATGAAATTTATGAAGATGGAGGTGTTGATTGATAAAGGTGATTTTTCAAAAAGCGATGAATGGAAAACAATCTATGGCCAGATCCAGCAGGCGATTGCTGCCATTGAGTGGCCCCCTGGTTCGGGTAGCTTCACGATTCATAAACAGTCCGGGAAAAAGAGAGGTCAAGGAAGTGGAGTAAAGCCCATCAAAGATGCATGTATGGCGAAGCTCCAACGATTTGGATAGGATCTTGAAACCAAGCTCGACATTGCCACAGTCGTAAGGCCTGGACCGATGGATGCAACCTGCTATGTCAAATCCAAAGGAAAATATTTCGCACTTGAATGCGGCGGGTGTCAAGAGAGTTGTCACCTGATCCATAGTTTAGGCCGCCTTTTTTAAGCAGTGCATCTGGCTGGTCTCATCCCATTTTTCAGGATTCAGCAAAACCTGATGCACAGGGTTCCAATTACG
>Ga0315539_1002247_pt1 | contig 13949 bp, 10 predicted proteins | sample SalMarSW160150MG_FD_203097 | JGI IMG/M metagenome (GOLD analysis project Ga0315539, IMG submission 203097) | Salt marsh sediment microbial communities from the Plum Island Ecosystem LTER, Massachusetts, United States - Salt Marsh Sediment SW1601-150 ... | reverse complement strand
CACATTCCTTGACAGATAATTGCCTGTTCAAAATTTCGCCGGGATAGGCTATTTTACCGCATCCCTTGCAGTTCAGGTTGCAGCGAAACAGAGGTTCCAGCATAAGCACTAGTGGAAACCTGCTTCTGCCCTTTAGCATTTGTTTTATAATATATGCACCTAAACGCATTTTCTGAAACGCTGGTATGCCCAAAATTATTTCCTTCCGATTCCTTTTACCACATCAGAACACAGGGGAGAAGGTCCGTGATCGGTTACTAAAACCTTTCCTCATTTCTTGATGGGCTCCGGCAACCCTCTTGTTGTGAGATTAAACAATGTCTTGAGAAGATAATTACTTTTCAGCGTTGCGTTTGACACGATAATTACTGCCTTTAGACTTCTTTTTGAAATCTTAACATCGTTACCGCTTTTAAAATTTCGTTTCTTATTAATATTTCTTAAGGTGAGAATCGACATTCCAATAGCCCATAAACAGAATTTTCGTATGCCTGTTTCGTGTGGAGGAATGATCAATGTAAAAGCAAGGGCATTTTTAAGATGAGCATGTGTAATGCCGATTAACTCGGCGAGCCCATCGCCGAATGTATGTACGTAGTTGTCTATCGAAAGATTTTTTAAATCAAAACCTGCCTTTTGAAAAATATCCTGGGGCAACCAACACACACCACGCTCCTTGTCATCCCATAGATCTTTGAGAATATTTGTCATTTGTAATCCCTGGCCGAATGAAGCTGCCACCTCAAACAATCTTTTCCGATTTTCCGATATTTCTCCCGAATACTCACAAAATAGATCGGTCAGCATTTCTCCGACAACTCCTGCAACATAAAAGCAGTAACTATCCAGATCCGATAATTCTTTTAATCCATAAGGACTTTTTATTTTTTGAAATCTTAGCATACCTTCGGACATAATCGTCACACAACGTTTGAGTATCGCCTGGTGTTTTTCATTAAAACTTAAAGTCGTCCGAATAATTGATGCTGTATTTCGGACTAGTTCCTTTTCTGCTGGCAAAGTCATGTCTGAAAGCAAGGGATATAACTCATCTGCAAAATGATTTGCCGATACTTTACCGCTGATTACATCGATAAATTTTTGAAAAAAGAAACTCTTCTGATCAATAGTAAGAGCAACTTCATCTTCTATCGTATCGGTTATTCGGCATAACAGGTAGGCATTTGTGACAACACTGCTAAGAGCGAGCGGCAACTGTGGAATGGTAAGCGCAAATGAACGGGAGACGCCTTGAAGAATCTGTTGTTCGAAGTTCTGTTCTGATACATAAACACTGTTTGTTTTCATCATTTCTTCCCTTCCTGTCAAACAATCTTGCCGCACCGGATCTTCAACCAGGGCAACATGTCTATAAGTTCCTGTATTTATTGAAGTAAAATATTATCCAACGTCCTGTCTTTTCGTGTAGTATCTTCCCTTCCAGCTAACTCCTTCTCCCTTCCAGAAGCGAATTGCCGACGTCCAGGTCATGGCAAGATAGAGAGTACCAATCAGCGGCAAGGCTATTGCCCAGTTTCTTGACAGCCCGTAGAATTTGAGTATCGGTAAATAACTCAGAATCATGGCACCCAAGGCAAGAGCTGAAATAACCTTTGCCATAATAGAAGGAAACATAAAACCCGCCACAGGCAGGCAGAAAACCGTTATCATTAAGGCCGTACACAGCACAAGCAGCAGAACCGAGTGATGGAGCTGGGTAAAAGCGTTACGCGCCACCATGTTCCAAATTGCAGACAAATGATCGTAGGAACGAAGACTATGTACGGAATGTGTCAGACCGATCCAGGTCCTATAACCGAGCGATTTAACCCTTTTTGCTAGTGCGCAATCGTCTATCAGTTCTTCGCGCAGGCTTTTGAAAGCACCAATTTTATCAAGCAGATGTGTTTCCATCAGAATACACCCTCCAGCGGCTGCTGCCACCCCGGGAAAACTGGAATTGGACAGACTAAATGGATAGAGCAGCTTAAAAAAGTATATAAAAGTCGGCATTAACAACTTTTCCCAGAAACTGATCATGCGCAGGGCTGGCATCAGGGAGACAAAATGGAGATCGTTTTCCATCATCATTTTGTAAAGTGCTGGAAGAATACCCGGCTGCAACTCTATATCAGCATCGACAAGAAGGGTAAAACGTGTATCAATGTGGCAAATTCCCTGCTCAAGAGCCCAGAGCTTGCCACTCCAGCCCGGTTCCAGCGGTTTACCCGAGATGATTCGCAAATTATATTTTAATAATTCCCGTGCCAAAGAGGCTGTACCGTCCGTAGAATTATCATCAATCAGAATGATATTGAGATTACTTCCCTGCACCTTCAGTCCTGTAAGTGAAATTTTGATTACATCCGCTTCATTCCGAGCAGGGATAAGAACTGAGATATCACTCAGATTTTCTTCGGGAGCAGGCGCACCAGCATCCAGAAACTCACGAGTACTCATTGGATGCCACGGCAATATCAAGATGAAAAGCCATATCCAAAGTCCGACCATTGCCAGAAAAATCCAAATCATATCATAATTGTCTGCTATTGGTTCGTTAGTTGTTTAACCATCTAATATTATAATAAATATTATCTTTAAGTCATATAAATTTATACTTCATACTTTCACAGCAGTTGCCTATATTTAATTTGACTCATTTAGGATAAAATTTTTTTAGCTGTATTTACAATGGCAGGTGTATCAATTTTATATTTGGACCTGAGAAATTTCTGTGAGCCGTGTTCAACGAAAGTATCAGGTATTCCAATGCATTGGAGATGAAACCCGGTGATCCCCTGATCACTCAAACATTCCAGCACCGCGCTTCCAAATCCTCCCTGACGCACATTCTCTTCAACCGTTATAATGCGCGGTATTTCCCCGGCAAGGGCGCCGATCAAATCAGCGTCAAGAGGCTTTACAAAACGACAATTGACAACGGTAGCAGATATGCCTTTTTCAGCCAGGGTTGAGTGAGCGGCAAGCGCTTCACTAACGGACCGGCCAATGGCCAGGATAAGAACGTCATTTCCTTTTTGTAGTATTTCTCCTTTTCCTATGGGTACGGGAATATCTCGCTTTTCGATTTTCACACCCTCCACATCACCACGGGGATATCGAACAGCAATGGGACCCTTATGGGCAATGGAGGTTGTAAGCATTCTTGCCAGTTCATTTTCATCCTTTGGAGCCATAACCACCATGTTGGGAAGGCTTCTGAGATAAGATAAATCAAAAACACCATTATGGGTGGCTCCGTCCTCTCCCACAATCCCTCCACGGTCAATGGCAAAAACAACCGGAAGTGCTTCAATACACACATCATGCAATATCTGGTCATACGCACGTTGTAAAAAAGTAGAATATATGGCCACAACCGGTTTGAATCCTTCAGTAGCCAGACCTGCGGCAAAAGTTACAGCGTGTTGTTCGGCGATTCCCACATCAAAAAACCGGTCCGGATAGGCCTTGGCAAACTTTACAAGTCCTGTGCCTTCCGGCATGGCGGCAGTCACCGCAACGATTCTTTTATCCTTTTTTGCCATTTGCAATAGGGTTTCACCAAAAACCTGAGTATATGTGGGAACAGAACATTCCTTGTTTAGACTTTCCCCCGTATCTGCATTAAAGCATCCGACACCGTGAAAATAGACAGGATTTTTTTCGGCAGGGGAGTATCCTTTGCCTTTTTTTGTTGATACATGAAGAAGAACCGGTTCGTTAAGGCACTTAATGTTATTAAGTATATCGATAAGATGGTTCAGATTATGACCGTTTATTGGTCCAAAATATTCGAAGTTAAAGGCTTCAAACAACATCCCCGGAGTAATAAAAGACTTGAAAGAATCTTTTGAACGCTTGGCAAATTGATAGATATCGTCACCGACTTTGGGCAAAGATTTAAGAAAGTCTTTAAGTTCTTTTTTTAAATCCTGTAAATATTTTGCGAAAAAGGTACGACTTAAAAAAGAGGATAGGGCGCCTACGTTGTGCGCAATCGACATATCATTGTCATTTAATATCACTATAATATTCTTGTTGATGTCCCCGGCCTGGTTAAGACCTTCATAGGCAAGCCCGGCGGTCATGGACCCATCCCCTATCACTGCGATAACCTTGGACTTGTCATTTTTTAAACGCTTGGCACACGCAATACCAAGACCGGCGGATATGGAGGTGCTGCTATGGCCGGTTGAAAATGCATCGTAAGGACTTTCACTCATGCGGGTAAACCCGCATATTCCGTCAAGTTGGCGAAGCGTGTGGAATTGCTCTCTGCGTCCCGTAAGGATTTTGTGAGCATAGGACTGATGTCCCACGTCCCAGATGATTTTATCGGCAGGAGCAGTAAATACGTAGTGAATGGCAATGGCCAGTTCAACGGTACCGAGACTCGGTGCCAGATGGCCACCGGTTTTTGATACCACTTCAATAATAACTTTGCGAATCTCAGAGGCTAAAATCGGCAGTTCAGATCTTGACAGTGCTTTTAAATCTGCCGGGGAATTAATTTTTTCAAGAAAGCTCAAGGGTTATGTACTCCTTCATCCAGTATCTTGTAAACTTATTTTTTTCTATCAATAATATAATGTGCGATAGCGCGAAGCGGATCAGATTTGTTATCAAAATAATCGAGTGCTTGCAAGGCGTTGTTGACCAAATTTTTTGCAAATTCCTTTGATTTTTCAATTCCCAATATAGAAGGGTAGGTGCTTTTCTCACGAACTTGATCGGTGCCGACGTCTTTGCCCATCACAGCCGGATCACCTTCAACATTAAGGATGTCATCGATGACCTGAAAGGCAAGTCCTATATTTTTTGCATAAATATCGAGCTGTTCGATCTGCTCAAAGCTCCCGTTTCCCAAAATAGCCCCGGTAATTATTGAGGCTTCAATAAGAGCACCCGTCTTTAAAGCGTGCATTTGTTCCAAATCTTCCAAACCGAGCGGGTTACCTTCGGAGGCAATATCTTTTATCTGTCCTTCAATCATTCCTTTATATCCTGCTGCTTTTGCAATTATATTTATTACCCGGAGCCATTTTAAGGCGTTATTTATATTGTTGGGCTCGATTGATGAAAGGATTTCAAAAGCCAGCGTCAGCAGGGCATCACCTGTCAGAATTGCTGTGGCTTCATCAAATGCAATATGACACGTTGGCTTGCCCCTTCGCAGATCGTCGTTGTCCATTGCAGGAAGATCATCATGAATTAAAGAGTAAGTATGAATCATTTCAAGGGCGCAGGCAAGCATTATAACATCTTCAGCCTGACCACCAACAGCCCGGGAAGCAGCCATGCAAAGAATCGGTCTTATGCGTTTTCCTTCGGCCATGAGAGAATGCCTCATTGCGCTGACTACCACGCTGTAATTAGGCGTCTGGTCTATTATTTTATCAATTGCCCGGTCTATCTGTTTTCGTTTAGAAAGAAGATATGAATTCAAATCAAAACTATGCATCTTCCGATTCACTTTCAGAGGTAAATGGTTTTTCAAATAGATTCCCGGTTTGGTCTTTTAGTAAAATGGTAATTCTTTTTTCTGTCTCATCTAGCTTTTCGGAACAGAACTTTGAGAGTTTAACCCCTTCTTCGAACTTTTTGACAGCATCTTCAAGCGGCTGATCTCCGGATTCAAGCTGCTGAACGATCAGTTCAAGTTTTTTCATCGCTTTTTCAAATGTCTGCTTTGCCATAATATTACTTCCTTTTTACTCTGCAAATTAATGAGCCTTTGGCGACCATAACTTCAAGATCCTGACCAATGTCTACCTGCCGTGGGTTTCGGACAATAACAGCCTCTGGAATAGTTCTGGTGATACTGTACCCTCTATCCAGAATAGCATTGGGGCTTAGAGCATTTAACCTTGCATCAAGTTCTCGAAGCAAGAATTGTTTTTTATTTAATATTATTCTTATATAAGTAAACAGATTATTACAGTTTTGATCAAGCTGCTCATTAGCTTTTTTTATATAAATTAATGGATTGTGCGAGTTAAGTTTGTCAAACCGCCATTCAAGCCGTTCATGCTGTTGAATGATATTTTTTTTAAATGTCCGGATAAGTCGTGAAAGCAGATCATCTGTTCTGAGTCTCAAATCTCCTATTCTTTTATTCGGATCTACCAGCCGATTTGACATTGCTTTTACAAGAATTTGAAGATTTTCAATATATCGTGAAATCCTAATTGTTAAGGTATTTGTAAGTTCAGCCTTTTTTTTAAACAGATCAAACTTAAGCGGAACTACCAATTCGGCTGCGGCCGACGGTGTTGGCGCCCGGAGGTCGGCAACAAAATCCGCTATGCTAAAATCGGTTTCGTGACCTACGGCCGAAATTATTGGAATCTTGGATGCAAAAATAGCCTTGGCAACATCTTCAGAATTAAAAGCATGAAAATCTTCCAGAGAACCGCCGCCTCTCGCAAGGATCACAACATCCGAATCAGACCGATCATTTATCGTCTCAAGTCCCGACACAATCTCCATTTCAGATCCGTCACCTTGCACTTTGACCGGAATGATTTCAATATGAATGTTTGGAAACCGTCTGTTAATGATTTTTAGAATGTCATGAACCACAGCACCGGTAGGCGAGGTTATTATGCTGATTTTGCGTGGTAAAAAGGGCAGGGGCTTTTTATGTTTTTCATCAAAGAGCCCTTCGGCTGTAAGTCGTTCCTTTAGTTGTTCAAAAGCCAGCTGTATTGCTCCTCTACCTTCGGGTTCGAGATATTCTAATATTATCTGATAGTTGCCCCTTGGTTCATAAACACTTACCCTGCCAATTCCGGTTACACTCATGCCATTTTCGGGCATAAATCTTAAATTTCGGTTCTGTCCACGAAACATTACCGCGTTTATTTGGGCTTTTTTATCTTTTAATGTAAAATAAAAATGCCCTGAAGTTGGAATTCTTAAATTGGATATTTCTCCGCATATCCAGATAAATGGAAAGCTATCTTCAAGTAATACTTTAATTTTTGCTGTAAGTTCGGAAACGGTGTAAATATGTCGTTTATCCATAAAGGATGATTCCGAGTATTGGATACCGGGGTGTGAGTTCATTAAGATTAAGGTCTCAAGATAGAAAAAAGTAAGCGTTCACGATTTAGAGGTTCAGGGTTAACTGTAAGTCTCGTAACCGTTGAATGTTAAAGGCCGAACCCGTGAGCAATTACAATAAAAAGATTATCACAGTTGGAAATCCCATTCAACCAAAACCTGAACAAGCCCGCAATTCTAATTTTGACATATTCTATGCACAATATTTAGATAACCATAAACGATGAAATCTAAACCCGTGAACGCTTACAAATAACTTTATTGACGTCCGATAAGGTATATTATGTAAACTTATTGGTTAGAATGTATATTTAAAAAATCCCGCAGGGCCGGAACGATAAAAATATTTTCATGGGGCAGTTTGCTTAGACAAGCTGCGAGGATTTCATTTTTATCTTTGAAAGGCAACTGGTTTTCTATGATAAGAATATTTTTTCCTTTAACCTTACAGATCCCGCTTTTAGCCTTAATTCCGGTACTGCGAAGATTTTGCTCTGATACAGTGACGCCGAGTTTTTCAGCAAGTTCTTTCAAATCTTGATATGTTTGCTCGGGTTTCATGATAATCAGCGTTCTATTTTACCGTGAATGGCCTTAAATTGAGTTTCTTTCCAGCCTAATTACTGTGATCATATCCAAGATTTAGAAATCTCACCTGAATCTTGTACGAGTCGGAGGCTTTCATATGCCCCGATAGCGGGATTTCCGCTTCGCTCCAACAAGGCACTTTTATAAAAATTCTCATCAATTTTCATGCAAAATTCAGGTCTCAAATTATGACCGTTTAAACTATAACTCAACTCGTTGACGATATTTGACAATAAAATAAAAAGCGATTTAATCTTGCAAAACCAGTTTTCTGTGTTATATATGAAATCCATCTTTAATGAAAGATAATTTCATTAAACATTGTTTGGTAACAGATAACGGAGATTGGGGCTAAATTATTATATGAACGCCTGACCCCTGATGTCCGGAAACTGATATACAGGAGGACGTAATGCAATCAATTCCGCTTAAAAGGACACGGACCCAAATTCAAGTTAACGAATTCATACGAAGTGTCTATAACTGGATGGCCATCGGCCTTGGAATCACAGGTTTTGTGGCATATTTTGTATCAAACAGCGAAACCATGATGAGATTGATCTTTGGAAATCAAATAATATTTTTTGGTTTGATAATCGGTGAACTTGCCCTTGTTTTCAGCATCAGTGCAAGGGTCCAAAAAATGCAGGCGTCGACCGCAACCTCTTTGTTTATTTTGTATGCTGCTTTAAACGGGGCGACAATTTCTGCAATATTCCTTATTTATACAAGATCTTCGATCACATCAACATTTTTTATCTGTGCCGCTACTTTTATTGCATCCAGTATTTACGGTATGGTAACAAAACGTGATCTGACCGCAATGGGTCAGTTCATGTTTATGGGACTTATCGGCATTGTTATTGCATCGGTTGTCAACCTATTTATACGCAGTTCGGGAATGAGCCTGATTGTCAGTTATATAGGTGTGATCGTTTTTGTGGGGCTGACAGCATATGACACCCAGAAGCTCAGGACAATGGCGCTTTCACAGCCAGACGGGCTTGACGGCGGAACCATAAGAAAAGGTGCGATTTTAGGTGCTTTAACATTGTATTTAGATTTTATAAACCTGTTCCTTATGTTGCTCAGAATATTAGGGAGTAGGGATTGATTTTTGTAACATTTGCGGTTAAATAAAACCACGGATGAACACGAATATACACGAATTTAAAAATAATAACATACCATAAAATTTAAACATACAAGGCATTTTTTTAGGGTGTCCATTTGTGTTTATTTGCGTCCATTTGCGGTTAAATAAAACCACGGATGAACACGAATATACACGAATTTAAAAATAATAACATACCATAAAATTTAAACATTACTTTCCGAGGCTTTTCTTTACAATATTAGCGAGCTGCTTGCAGTACTTGCGGGTTTCATTAACGGATGGCCCTTCTACCATGACCCTGCAAATTTGCTGTGTTCCGGAGTAACGAACAACCACCCTACCCTTTTTTCCCAGCACAGTTTCAACTGATTTTATTGCATCTTTAATGTCCGGAACATTTTTGAGGTCCGGTTTGCTCGCAACATCTACGTTTATGAGGACCTGTGGAAATACCGTCATTATTTTACACAGCTCGGACAGCGGTTTTGATTCCTCCTTCATGGCTTCAATTATTCTTAAGGCGGCAAGAATACCATCTCCGGTTGTGTGGTAATTTAAGAAAATCATGTGGCCGGAATCCTCTCCCCCCAGAACAGCCCCTGAAGAAACCATTTTTTCCATAACATAACGATCGCCAACCTTTGTCGTCAAATGTTTTATACCCATTTCTTTTAAGGCCTGCCCAAGCCCCATGTTGCTCATGAGCGTGCTGACCACCTGATTGCCTTTAAGAAGCCCTTTTTGTTTCATGAACTTTGCACAAACCGCCAGTATCTGGTCACCTGTTGCAACAGTCCCTTTTTCATCAATAGCAATAAGCCTGTCGCCGTCTCCATCAAAGGCAAAGCCGATATCGGCTCCATTTTTTATAACACTTTTTTTCAGGTTCTCAGGATGTTGGGATCCACAGTTATCATTAATATTCTTACCGTCAGGGTTACTATAAAGTGTTTTAACTTTTGCGCCAAAATCGGTAAAAATTGCCGGTGCAACTTCAAATGTTGCACCGTTTGAACAATCGATGACGATCTTTAAGTCTTTGAAATAATAATTCTCCGAAACGGTTCGTTTCAGAAAATTTCCGTAAGTGCGGCCGGCATCAGCGATTTCATAAACACGGCCGGTATCCTGCACCGATTTTAGCGATGAAGCAATACTCTTATTAAATATAAGCTGTTCAATTTCATCTTCTTCTTCATCGGAAAGCTTATAACCGTTATTTTTAAAGATTTTTATTCCGTTGTCATAATAAGGATTGTGTGATGCAGAAATCACAATGCCGGCATTTGCACCGGTTGAGGACGTCATAAAAGCCACACCGGGAGTCGGAAGAATCCCTGCAAGATATGCATTGACGCCCATGGAGCAGATCCCGGAGACCAGAGCATGTTCCAACATATCCCCGGAAATACGGGTATCCTTACCGATGACAATTTTTGATTGTTTAATATCATTTTTGAAAATCGCCGCAACAGCTTTTCCGATAGTTACGGCCATTTCAGGTGTCATCGGATATTGGTTGGCAACACCCCTTATTCCATCTGTACCGAAAAGCTTTCCCATTATCCAATTCTTTTATAAAACTAATATATTATATTGTAATTATTGTATATTTCTAAAAACTTTTTTATTGCCACTAAGACACCAAGGCACGAAGAAAGATTAATAAATTTATCCTTTGTGTCTTTCCGGCTTGTCCGAGTTAGGTTTTTGAGTTAATAAATTATGAATACAGGACGTTAGGAAAATGACGGTATGATCTTAAATGATTCAGCAGTTATGGAGTCAACAATTCCTTGAAGCCAACCGGTACCGGCATTTTTATCTTCAATTGATAGTCCTTTTATCACTGAAATGTAATCTTTGCCTGATGTTTTGATGCCAATATCGATCTTTTCCAGAAAAATATCTCTCAAACTCGTCTTTTCTTCTGTATTCCGCTGATATTTAAAATTTTCTTCCAGTTCAGTCCATCTCTTATAAAGTTCCTTTTTCTGCTGTAGAACGAGGCGAGATTCATTTTCTTTTTCTTTTGTATGGTATTGATAGGCTCTTACAGAGTCAGACATCTTTTGGGTTAGCGCTTTAAATCTATGTATTCTTTCAGCAATTGCCATGTCGAGCTTTTCTTTTAGACCATCAAAAAGAGGTTCTGGGAAATCATCTGATAAAAACTTCGAGCGTACATGAGTATACCAGTGCTCGAGAGCAATCAGGTTTGCAATATAAATAATGTTATTAACCGTTATCCGTTTAATGTTATAATATGTTCCAGGCATAAACGGAATATTTCCACTTTTTCCCATGCCTTCAAAAAGCAGGCGTTTGGGCCTTAATTCGTCCTTTCGAAATATTGAACCGGCTGCTATGACAGTGCCGAATTCCAGGCGGCACGGACCCACAAGACCACCCTGCCCTCCCAGGAATATCGGGCGCTGATTCAGCATAACCCCCCTGGGCACATCGCCAATTAGAGACGGTGTAGCCTTGTCTTGATTGGGTGTATAGTTAAAATGAATATAAGAACTTCCAACTTCACTGTGGTTTTTTCGGCTTGTACCGCCGGACATTAAGCAGTCACAAAAATTGATCAAACTTCCCAGAGTCACATAAGGGAAAAGAATGGTTTGTTTCAGCCCGACCGTGTGGGCACCGCTTGATTCTTCTTCAAGTATTGTTCCCTCCCGGACATTGGAACCTGAACCCATACTCGATTTCTTCAGAAAAACGGCATTCCTGAAAAAGCCCGCTTTAAGCTCAACCTGAGATCCAACCTGACAGTTTTCAATGGTGACAGGACCTTCATACCCCAGCTTCGAGCCTTGGAGTATCAGGATTGATCGACCAAAGATTTTACAGCCGGAATAAATCACTACCCCATCGCCTGAAATTCTGTCCGTATTCACTTCAGGGCCAATTTCAACACCTTGAGGGTAGGGGATCTTAACACCTTTTTTCAGCAGCTTCTCGATTTTTGATGTACTCTGATTTCCCATATTAAACCTCTTTATTCAGGTTTCTTTAATAAACCTAAATGGAGCGTTTCAAATTATAACACGATATTACAAAGATGATAAACTGTAAACATTTTATCATATTATATGATTACTAAGAAAGGATGAATGCTCCTCCTTCGGGTAGATATATATTTCAAAAAATTTCACTAGTTGAAACCTTCCGGGCTTGCCGACTTTACAAGATCTGCTGAAATGTCGAATGGAATTTGATCCCATTGGTAAATAAATAGTTTAACAGCTAGATTGTCAAGATATTTGCCGATTAATAACCATTTTCACAATATTATTGAATGGTTCGTAAGAAGTCCATTTTGTTTCTTTGTACGAGTGTTTAAAAAACAAAAGCCGTTCCAGGGAAAACCCATGAAGACGGCTTTTTCAGATTCCTACAAAAATTAAACCAGATTAAATATTGCAAAAAAAAAGAGTTTTAAGTCGGTTTATACTCCGGCACGATCTCTTGCAGTTTCGCCTTGATCTTTTCTACTTTTTGTTCTTCGGCGATTTTAGTCAATATATCGATTTTGCCATTCAAAAGCTGCAGATTGCACTCGGTGCCCTTTAACGCCATGATTTTATCATGAGTTGTTGGGACAATATCTTCTCCCTCAATGATTAGCTCCTCGGAAAGTTTTTCACCGGGTCTGAGACCGATATATTCGACTTTGATGTCCTCTTCGGGTTCAAATCCGGACAGACGAATGAGATCCCTGGCCATATCATCAATCTTAATGGATGTACCCATATCAAATAAAAAAATTTCACCACCTCTACCCATGGCACCTGCTTGGAGAATAAGCTGGCATGCCTCAGGGATCGTCATGAAATATCGTGTTACCTCAGGATGTGTGACGGTAACAGGACCGCCCCTTTTAATCTGTTTTTTAAAAAGAGGTATTACACTGCCGACACTGCCGACAACATTACCAAAACGAACCGTCATAAATTTTGTATGAGAAAGCGCGCAACCGTTTTGGCTTTGTACCAACATTTCAGCAATCCGTTTGGAAGCCCCCATTACATTTGCCGGTCGTACGGCTTTATCGGTGGAAACAAAAACAAAACGCTCAACATTATACTTATTTGTAACTTCAACGACATTTGCTGTTCCCCGGATATTATTTTCTATGGCTTTCCAAGGCTGAAGTTCCAACATAGGGACATGTTTATATGCAGCAGCATGGAAAACAGTATGGGGGCTGTAAGCCTCAAAAGTCTTTTCAAGCTGTTTTTTATCCTGTACATCTGCAAGCAATGTAATAATTTGTATTTTCCTAAAATTCTGTTTGAGCTCTAACTCAATTTCATATAAAGGGCTTTCCGCCCTTTCATATAGAATTAAACTCTTAGGTCGGAAACGGCAGATCTGCCTGCAAAGCTCGGATCCAATGGAACCGCCGGCACCGGTTACCAACACGCATTGTTCTTGGAGGTATGCACCGATGCTCTCCTTATCCAGCTTAATTACTTCCCGGCCCAGCAGATCCCTATAGGCCACTTCTCTAATGGCATTAACCGTTACCTTGCCGTTAATAAGTTCACCCATACCAGGTATGGTCTTAAACAGAATATCGCTCTCCTTACATTTTTCCACAATATTGCGCATCTGTTGGGAGTTTGTCGACGGAATAGAAATAAGTGCCTCATTGGCCCTTGTTTTGTTAATAACCTTTTTGATATCCCTAATATAACCAAGCACCGGAACACCATGAATCTTCTTTCCAAGTTTGGCAGGATCGTCATCAAGAAATCCCACCACACTGTATTGAAGCCGAGCATTGTCATGTATTTCTCTATAGATCTTTTCACCACAATTACCGGCACCGATAATGAGAAGTCTTTTGTTGTCAGCCCCTTTTCTATTAAATATCCCCAAAGCTTTCCACATGGAAATTATCTTAGGCCTATCCTTAGTGGAATATTCAAAATAGAGGCGGATAAATAAACGATATCCGGATATAAGTAAAATCGTGAAACACCAGTCAATTATAAAAACTGAACGGGAAAACCCTTGGAATCTAGTGCTGAAAAGAATAAAACTAACGATAATGAGAATGCTTAAGCTTGAGGCTTTAATAATATTAAACAGATCAGCAATGCTGGTATACCGCCACATGCCGCGGTAGAGGTCGAAAAAATAAAAACTTATAATTTTTATT
>Ga0315539_1002244_pt1 | contig 13951 bp, 14 predicted proteins | sample SalMarSW160150MG_FD_203097 | JGI IMG/M metagenome (GOLD analysis project Ga0315539, IMG submission 203097) | Salt marsh sediment microbial communities from the Plum Island Ecosystem LTER, Massachusetts, United States - Salt Marsh Sediment SW1601-150 ... | reverse complement strand
ATCAGCCATTTTTTTCCCCTCAGAGGCTCCAATCCATTGCAGCCTCAGCCTATCGCTACTAATTCCTATAGCCTTGAGAAAAGGCTTCAAGCCGGCGACCCTTCTTCTAGCGGATAAGTTGCCTTTTATGTAGTGGCAGTCTCCTGGATGGCAACCACCTACGAGAACGCCATCTGCGCCCAGGGCAAAGGCTTTCAGAATTAGAAAATCGCTGACTCTCCCTGAACACATCACCCTTATCGTCCTCACATTCGGCGGATATTGCATCCGTGAGGTACCCGCCAGGTCAGCAGCGGCATAGGAACACCAGTTGCAAAAGAAAGCAACTATCTTGGGCTCAAATTTATCCATTGATGCCTCCTTGATTGTTAATACGGCTCACCTGATAGAGTAGGCAGCATGTGGTACAATACAAATATAAAACAATCAGGCTTAACACCGGAGGGGCATTATACCCCGTAGGGGTATAAATGTCAAAGTAGCCTCATTTCTCGGGAGGATATAATGGTTGAAGAAACGATATCAAAAGAAGTTCTGTTGAACCGGTTGAAGAGACTTGAGGGGCAAGTTCGTGGTGTTGAGAAGATGATTGAGGATGGGCGTGATTGTGAGAGCATTGTTACTCAATTGGGGGCAGTTCGCTCGGCTATTGAAGGTGTTGGGGCGCTTATGCTCAGAAATTATATGAAGATTTGTTTTGACAACAAAGCACCCGAATGTGCTGATATTGAGTCTCTGGAGCGCGCTATTGCTGTCTGGAGTCGGGTACACATTGGGGATAAAACTTAGGGATGAAAAGTAGGGTTACGAATCAGGTTAGCACTACACTATAAACAGCAATAATGGCTGCAAGAGCTCTTTTTTCCGCTGGAAATGGTTGAGTCTAAGATTCGTGTTTTTGACTCTTTGGCCTCAGATTATGATGCCTGGTTTGAGAAAGAAGGAAGATTGATATTTGCTTCAGAGGTTGAGGCTTTGAGGCAAGCTCTACCTTTACTACCTAAGCCTTGGATCGAAGTGGGGGTAGGCAGCGGTCGTTTTGCTCAGGCTTTAGGCGCAGATATTGGCTTAGACCCATCGAGTAAACTTCTAGAGATGGCTAGGTATAGAGGCGTAAGTGTGTTCTTAGCCAGGGGCGAGGAAATGCCATTTAAGGATGGTGTTTTTGGAACAATTTTCTTCGTTGTTACCTTATGTTTTGTTGATTCGCCAAGGAGAACTTTGGGCGAAGCTGCCCGTCTACTCAGAACTGGAGGGAAAGTGGTATTGGGCATGGTATTGAGGGAAAGCCCTTGGGGACAACTTTATCGCGGGGAAAAACAAAGGGGACATCGTTTCTACAGTCATGCTATGTTCTATGACTATGATGAAGTAGGTATGTTTTTAGGGCAAATTGGCTTCTCCATCGAGAAGGTTATCTCGACGTTGTTTCAGAGCCCTGGCGGAGTAAATCATATTGAACCACCGCGACAGGGTTTCTCTGCTGATGCTGGTTTCACCGTGATCTTGGCGGGTAAAACCACTGGCTAAGTTGGCAATCTATAGTAAAGTTACCGAGGCGGGCAAACGAGTATTATCTATCCTCGCGAGTCATGTTGTAGTTAAGCAATGAACTCCACTTGGCTTGTGAACTATGTGACTAATGATATAATTCGAGAAGCTGATAGCTTAATTAGTAAGGCTTGAGGGATGAGGAAAAGGCATAGCCTGGAATTTAAGCCCATCGGGATAATTCATTCTCTTTACAAGAATATGGGAGACGTCCCTCATCAAGGCTATAAAAGTGGGGAGATTTCTCAGGTAGAGGTATTTGGGGAGTTTGAAGAAGGCTTGAAAGACATTGAGGGATTTTCTCATATTATCGTTATTTACTGGTTTCATAAATCTCGGGGATACCATCTATTGGTTAAGACGCCCTGGGATGAGAGTTTACACGGTCTATTCACCACCAGATCATCACATAGACCTTGTCCCCTGGGCTTGACTATAGTAGAGCTATTAGCCAGGGAGAATAATGTCCTCAAAGTTAAGGGGCTGGACGCTATAGATGACACCCCTCTTTTAGATATCAAGCCCTATATTCCTTCAATAGACGAGAGGTCGGTTGTCAAACCTGGCTGGCTTGAAGGTAAGCTGGGAAAGGGAAGAAGCTGACAGCGACTTATGTCTCTATACTATTGGCCGTAGGGGCAGGTGCTGGTTTTACCAGCGGATTGCTGGGAGTTGGCGGTGGGTTCATCATGGTTCCGATCAGCTACTGGATTATCCAGGCTATGGATGTCTCTCCAGACATTGCTATAAGAATAGCCTTCGGGACAAGTTTGCTGGTGATTTTGCCTACAGCCATAAGTGGCACCTGGAGACATAATAAGAAGAAGGCAGTTCACTGGAAAACTGCCTTAATTCTAGGCCCATGTGCCTTAGTCGGGGGCTTGGTTGGAGCTACCCTGGCTGCTCACCTGCCTGGTGAAATACTGGAGATAGGCTTTGGGGGGCTGGTTCTGGCTATAGCAATATGGATGGGCTTGGGGATAATGCCCAAGTTGAGAAGAAGGGATGAAGGACCATGGGAAAATTTGGGGCTTGTGGCAGCTTGCGGTTTCCCTATAGGCATGGTCAGCGGGTTGACCGGCCTTGGTGGCGGAGCATTAATAGTTCCTATGCTGGTGTTGGCATTAAATTACCCCATGCATATTGCTATAGGAACATCGGTGGCTTCAATAATATTTGCCAGCCTTGGTGGTATTGTCGGCTATATCGTAAATGGGCTGGGAGTGCCCGACCTCCTTCCCTATTCTATAGGCTACATAAATTTGCCCATATGGCTATGCCTGGCAGCTACCAGCATACCCCTGGCCCAACTTGGAGCCCGGGCAGCACATGCTCTGCCGGCGAAACGACTAAGATATATCTTCATTGCTTTTATGGTCTACGCAGGCTTGAGGATGATTGGCGTATTTTAACTGGGCACAGGGCTCTGAGCCCTGAATTGCACCCAAAATCGGTGACATTGCCGAACTTATTGGTCTACCACAGTAACCTACATATGGGTTTTAGAAACTCGAACCGGGCGGAATAAAGGCAGCCGATGAGCAGCACCCCCAGAATTATCAGTATTGTGGCACCTACTGGTCTGAAATACTTCGCATAGCGGTCTCCCAGGCCTGAAGTCATAGCAATAGCAGCCGAGCCGAAGATAATGGCATCGTCAAGCATGAAAAAGAGAACATACAGCAGGATGTAGCCGTAGTATTGGAAAGTGGTGAGACTAGCCAGGGATAGAACATGAGTGTAAATCGCCGGAACTGCTGCTGAACAGACGAATTCGATAGAATTTACCGCAAAGGCTAGAGCTATAATTCCCGCTATCGTTCCGAGCGTTATGGGGGAAGACACAATCTTCTCTATTCTGGTCATCGTCTTTTTTCGAGATTCCGCGTCGGTAACTTCACAGACAATGGCGCCTTTTGTCTCTATGAATTCCCTTATTTGCAATATCCCTCCACCCAGAGCTACCAATCCAATCACAGTCGTCAGTGGCTTGATATAACCGATGAGCAGGAAAGCATTGAGCCACACTGTCATGAACAGAAAATACAGGACTCCTGAAGCCAGAACAAAAGAGCCGACAATCAGCCATATTCTTTTTCTATCTCTCAAGGTCGCTATCAAGGCTATAAGATAAACAAGTACCCACATAGCACAGGGGTTGAAGCCGTCCACAAGACCCAAAATTACCGCTAAAGCTGGAAGCGAATAATCAGCAGGTATAAATTTCCCTATGATGGGCAGTATGATTCCATCTCCAGGTTCTTCGCCTGCCGGCGGTGGGCAATCCCCTGCCAGACATTGTTGCAAAGCTTCCTCAATCGCTCTGCCCGTTGCTTCCTCGGATTCCCACCCACCAAACACTTGGTTTCCGAAGATTGTTATCGGAAAGCTTGGCTGGTCTTCTATTCCTAGCCCTGCAAGCTTCTCAGATAATCGGGCAGATCCTGCAGGTGTAGTGGCGTCGTAATCAATAATTCGAATTTGCGGATAGTTATTGGCTAACTTTTCATTAAATGGCTCTTGTTCATCACAGTGTGAACAGCCGGGGATATGGAAGAAATAGACCTCAAAACCTTCACCGGTACTTGACGTTCCCTGACTTGTGAATGCGATGACTATTCCCAAGATTATCAGGGATATAATCAAGTATCTTTTGAAGCGGTCCTGGAAGGTGTTTTTCAAAAAATTGGCCACCCGGTTGTACACCGACAAATGCCACCTCAAAATAGCCTCCCCTGTTCAGGATTTTCTATATGAAGTGCCCATGGTGTGCAGGTCGCCACTTGGGAAACTATGCTTTTAGCTGGAATCGCTATTTATCTCCTAACACCCAAATGTACATGGTGAGCAAGACACCACTTGGAGACTTATATTTTTACTGCTCATATTGCCAGCAATATCAGACACTATGACTGTGATTGTAACGTAACCGGACGTAGTTGGGGCAGTCCAGGTAATCATAGAACCGTCATCGGCAATCTCGGAAATCTCCCCGCCATCGCATGACCAGTTGTAGGACACTTCACCACTTGTGTCGGAAACAATGCACTCAATATCATACTTTTGTCCTTTCCCGACTTTATATCCCCAGGAGTATGTCAGCAGGTAGCAATGTTCCGCCGTGACTAGCAAGGCTTCGATAACCGGTGGTTGCCCAGTCGCTACGATAGTGGACAGCATTCTCGTATCCGAGCTACCATGACCATCTTTAACCACAACTGTGACGTGGTAGATGCCAATTTCTTCGGGAGCAGTCCAGTTTACGACCGCTCCCATGCCAGAAATATCACCTCCAGTGGCTGACCACTCATAGCTTAGCTCGTCGCCATCGGAATCTGTAGCATTACACACCACCTGCAGACTACCTGAAGGAGTGGTCCACTCTGCATCGGCGACCAGGTTGTCAATACTTGGCGATATGTTGGCTCTCACTATGATGGTTACCTGTTTCATGACTTCGGCACTGCGTCCATCGGTCACCATGACTGTAACATCGTAGAAGCCTTCAGAGTCAGGAGCGGTCCAGTTTACAGACGCACCTATGCCAGAAATATTACCTCCACTAGCCGACCAGTTATAGCTTAGCTCGTCGCCGTCGTGGTCTGAAGCAGTACACATAATCTGGCAGATTCCCGAAGGAAAAACTCTCTCCGGCGCTTCCAGGCTGGTGATAGCGGGCCGATGGTTGGCCAGCATAGTGTCAAATAGGACCGCAAGCAGCACTGCTACCACTACAATTATAATTATTACTAGAAGTCTTTTTTTGTTCATTAGTTTCTCTCCTCTTGAGCCATCTTTCATTTAAGCCTGTATTCAGGCCATCGTATATATTACCATTCTTTTAACAGTGATGGAAAATACTGTTTGAATGACTTTTCAGGTATCTTCTGCATGAAGTGCCATGGTGTGCACATCGCCATCTGGAGAACAATACCTTAGCTAGAATCGCTATTTATCTCCTAATTTTATCCAAACTCGCATGGTGAACAATCCACCACTTCGAAAACTACGCTCTTTCTGACCCAATTACCTACGCCGTCAAACACTTTCACCGTGACTGTAACGTAATCGGATGTATCCGGGGCAGTCCAAGTGATAAGAGAACCTTCCCCGGAAACATTGCCGCCCGTGCATACCCATTCGTAAACCAGTTCGCTGAGTTCGTCGTCCGTGTCTGAAGTGACGCACTCAATATAGTATTCTTTTGTTTTCCCGACTTTGTACCCGGTGGTGGTTGTCTTTAGATATTTGGGTTCTATGGCAGTGACAATCAGGTCTTCAATAATGGGCGGAGGACCATTTGAAGTGATGAGAGTTAGAAATCCCATATCTTTGCCATCATGACCATCATCAACCACAACTGTGATGTCGTAAATACCAACTTCTTCGGGAGCAGTCCAGATAACTTCGTACCCCTTGCCCGAAATATCACCTCCAGTCGTTATCCACTCATAACTTAGCTCATCGCCATCAGGGTCTGAAGCAGTACACATCACCTGGAGACTGCCTAATGGAACGGTCCATTCTGCCTCAGCTTCCAGACTGGTGATAGTTGGTCGACGGTTGACTGCCGTCGTGCAAGATGAGGCCGATAGCAGCACTGCTGCCACTATAATTGCTAGACAGATTTTTATAAGGTTATGTTTCACGAAGCCTGTTTTATTCAAGCCTGTATCCAGGAAATCATATATATTACCACTCTTATAAGGGTGATGGAAATTATTGCTTGAATGACTTTTCAGTTATCTTCTGTATTAAGCGCCCATGGTGTGCAGGTCACTACTTAAAAGAATATTCTTGTAGCTAGAATCGCTCTCTATATCCCAATTCCATCTAAAAAAAACAGGTACAAGTCACCACTTGGAAAACTACGCTCTTTGTGACCCAATTACCTACGCCGTCAAAGACTTTCACCGTGACTGTAAGGTAATCGGATGTATATGGGGCAGACCAAGTGATCAGAGAACCTTCTCCGGAAACACTGCCGCCTGTACATACCCATTCGTAAACCAGTCCGCCATTTGTATCTGAAGCGATGCATTCAATATAATATTCTGCCGTTGCGAGGGCCGTGTACTCGTAGCCGGGAGTGATTTCTATCAAATATATGTGCCCTTTGGCAGTAACAATCAGGTTTTCAATAGTGAGCGGAGGACCAAGTGCCACGCTGAGAGAAACAGACCTTGTATCTTCCCAACCATGACCATCCCTAACTACAACTGTGATGTCATATGTACCAACTTCTTGGGGAGCAGTCCAGTTTACAATTGCACCTGTGCCAGAAATATCACCTGCGGCGGCTGCCCATTCATAAGTCATTTCATCTCCATCAGGATCGGAAGCAGTACACGTCATCCGGAGACTACCCGCAGGAGTAGTCCAGTCTATATCAGCTATCAGGCTGGCAATGGTTGGCGCGTTATTGGTTCTCACTGTAATGGCTACATGGTCCGTGACTTCGCCACCGCGGCTATCGGTCACTGCGACTGCAACACTGTAGGAACCTTCAGATGTAGGAGCGACCCAGGTAACTGTATCTCCGGCTCCACTTAATTCGCCTCCGCTAGCCGACCAGTCATAGCTCAGCTCATCGCCATCAGGATCTGAAGCGATACACGTCACCTGGAGACTATCCAAGGGAGCGGCCCATTCTGACTTAGCTTCCAGGCTGGTAATAATTGGTTGATGGTTGGTCGGCGTTGTGCATGATGAGGCTGAGAACAGCACCACTGCCGCCAAAATTGCTAGACAGATTTTTATTAGGTTATATTTCACGAAGCTTATTTTGTTCAAGCCTTTATCTAGGAAATCATATATATTACCACTTCCATTTTGGATTTGGTTGGAGCTTAGACTTTAGGATTTAGAATTTAACCCCAAAGATTGCCACGCACTGACAAATCGGCACTCGCAACGACGAAAAGGAAAGTACTCTGAATGACAACCTGAAGTGCTGAGGGTTGCAAGTGGGCAGCCTCTAGAGATTGATGCGTGTGCCCCCATTATTGAAGAAGAAAGCCTCGCCGAACGTGTGGGCTAGGATGGCAGATGCCGGTAAGCCTGTGCAGTGAGATACTCCCAGCCTTTGGACGCCAAAACTCAATAATTCAGTAATCGTTGAATCTATTCTTTCTGGTGACGCACTAATAAGGTGAGTACCACCGATAACGGCATAAACTGGCTCTAACCCGGTTAGTTTTTGGGCATGCCTTATGGTATTAATTATCCCTCGATGGGCACAGCCCAGGATAATGATCAACCCCTTCTCAGATTTGAGGAAAAGTGCCTGGTCGTCCCACAGTGGATCGGGTTTAAGTTCACCTTTCTCTTTAACATAAACAATAGGGTCAATCTTTTCGTATTCGGTAATCATGGGGATTTCGCCACTGGTAACGATATTCTGGCTGATCCACACTGGCTCCCTGGTTAAATTGAAGAACGCTCCCAAAGTTTCCGCTGCTTCTTTGGGGAAAGGCACCCCAGCGTATTTCTCTGCTTCTTCAGGCTGCTTAACATACTTAGTTGCCCATATATCAGGGTGGGCAATTACTTCTACTCCATCCTTCACAATTTTGAGGATGTCTAGCAGCCCACCTGTGTGGTCTGCATGGCCATGGCTGAAGACAATTTTATCAATTCGTGATAAGTCTATTCCTAAAGTGATGGCATTATAAGCTGCTGAGAAACTTCGCCCCGTATCAAAGAGAATTTTGTAGGCATCTGTTTCTATTAAGATGCTGAATCCCCATTCAGCAAGAAGATTCACCCTCCCCGCAGTATTTTCGCTCAGTGTGGTGATTTGGATTGACATTCTTGATATCTCCTTACTATTAAGTTGAAATTACCTTTGTTTCATCTCCCACCACTGTGCCCAGAAAATCGCAAGCGCTTCCATCTCTTAGCGATACTTCAAGATAACCACTGCTGCCCGTGATAGCCATTACCCCTTCATTTTGCGCATAGTAACTACTGATGCCTTGGATGCGGTGCCCGGCTACCTCAACCAGGACATCCTTTCCAGGTAAATCATTGTTTTTAATATTTGTAATCAAGGTACCAAAGCGGTCAATATGTAAGACCTGGCCAACTAAATTACCCTCTGCATCAAGGTATGGCTTTGGTATAGAAAGGACATTCAGGGACCTGATTTTTTCACCGAATTCATAAAGGGAAATGCCTAGAGAGAGACCAGCAGCCACCGGGGCAAAAATATCTCTTCCATGGAAGGTAGGGCTGACTGGATGTCGCCAGAAGCGAGGATCGGTAATGGCTACAGCTTCAAGGCCTGTCTTAAATACTATCTCCTTTAGGTTGTGAGTATGTCCGGTCAGCGAGCCACTTTCAACGGGAAATAAATCATCAATTATGTAGCTGAGGATGCCATTATCGGGGGCAACGAAAAGGGCCGAAGGTGTTTTCAGTATTATCCCCCGGCGTTCACTACCTACACCTGGGTCAACAATAGCCGTATGAATTGTTTGCTTAGGGAAGTAGCGATAAGCAGTACTAAGTATGAAAGCGGCCTGAAGGATGTTCTGCGGCTCAATAGAATGGCTGATATCTATGATATTAGCTTCAGGGTTAGTGCTTAAGATAGCGCCTTTCACGGCAGCAACGTAAGCATCATCATAGCCAAAATCGGTAGTCAGGGTTATTATGAAACTCATCTATAGATGCTAAGCCTGAGTAGCGGTGAAAACAGCAAAAACGACAAGCAGGACGATTAAGATTATAGTCAGCTTGAAAAGGGTGCTTTCTATCCCTCGCCGAGTTCGATACACTGAGTCAGCTTGCCCAAATATGCCTCCTATACCTCCCCCACGTAACTGAAATAGCACAGTGGCAATTAAGGCTATAGCTATTAGTATCTGGGCGATAGAAAAATAAGCAGGCAATTTATTTACCTCCTAGCTCCTGTATAGTAATCTCTCTCACAAGGCTTGGATTAGCCCTTCCTCTGGTAGCTTTCATTACTTGCCCTATAATAAATGTCAGGGCTTGCTGTTTGCCAGAGGTATAATCTGCTACTGCCCCTGTATTATTGGCCAGCACTTGTTTTACCACTTCTCTTATTTCACAGGCATCGCTAATCTGGCTGAGTTTCTTTTCTGTTATAATCTCGCTGGCTCCCTTGCCACTGCGAAACATCTCCTCAAACACTGCCTTGGCAGCCGGTCCGCTTATAGTACCATTATCTACCAAGCCAAGCATTTCTGTTAGATGTTTCGGACTTATTTTAACATTTTTAATCTCGATGTTGGTAGCGTGAAGCATTCGGCTAAAGTCTCCTGAAAGCCAGTTACTTACCGTTTTTGCCTTGCCAGTGCCTATTAGCTTAACGCAGTTTTCAAAAAAATCCGCCATAGCTTTGGAACTAGTTAGAATATTAGCATCGTACAAGGACAAGCCATATTGGGTCATAAATCGGTCTCTGCGTGATTCGGGTAATTCGGGAAGTTTCGCTCTGATTTCCTCTATCCAGGCTCGGTCTATAACCAGGGGGGGCAAATCAGGTTCGGGAAAATATCGGTAATCGTCAGCATACTCTTTAGTTCTCTGGGTCACTGTTATGCCTGATTCGTCTACCCAACCTCTGGTCTCCTGCACCAGTTCTCCGCCTTCCTCAAGCACCTTTCTTTGTCTCTTCGCTTCATATTCCAGGGCTTGGTAAACCGCCTTGAAGCTATTCATGTTTTTAACTTCAACCTTGGGCAATAGTTTTTTACTATGGGATGGACGTATACTTATGTTGGCATCACATCTAAAACTTCCTTCCTCCATATTGGCAGTGGACACTCCTAGATAACGTAAGATATTGTGCAACCTGATAAGATATTCTCGAGCCTCAGCGGGGGAGCTTATTTCGGGCTCGCTAACAACCTCCATCAAGGGCACCCCGGAACGATTGACGTCTATCAGACTGTAATCCCCCCTGTGCCACAATTTAGCGGTATCTTCTTCGAGATGTACCCTGGTAATATTGATTCTTTTCCTGGCACCGTTGCTATCGATGGTTAGCCAACCTCCTCTTCCAATGGGAGCATCATACTGGGAAATCTGGTAACCTTTCATCAGGTCGGGGTAAAAGTAGTTTTTACGGTCGAATTTGGTATATTCTGGTGTTGTGCAATTTAAAGCTAGGGCAGTCATCACTGTATATTCTATTGCTTTTTCATTGATGACAGGGAGGACGCCGGGCATGCCCAGGCAGACGGGGCAGACATGGGTATTAGGAGGAGTGCTAGCATAATCGGTGCTGCAGCTGCAGAACATCTTACTCTTTGTTAATAACTGAGTATGAACCTCCAGGCCGATAACTATTTCATAGGTCATAGCTTTCGTTCAGTATAGCAGTGTTATCGGGCAGGGGCAAGGAGCAGCCAGCTTGACCCACAATTTGGGTGTTGCTAGAATTGAATTTGGGGATATAGCTCAGTTGGGAGAGCGCTGCGTTCGCATCGCAGAGGTCGGGGGTTCGAATCCCCCTATCTCCACTTCGCAGAGGTTGTCAATGAGCCTCTTGGGGACACCGATACCTTCGGCTTCGGCAAGATCTTGAGTCAGGTCAAAGGCGAAGCAATCAAAGGCGGCATAGCGCGCATGAATAGCCCCGCCCAGACTTCGGAAATTTCGAGGAATATAATTGCTATTAGTGGTCTAAAATTGCCTTGGGAATGATGATTGGAAGGGGGACTCTACCCGGGCAAAGTGAGGGTACTAAGAGCCTATAGCATAACAAGGCTGTAAAATCACTTGCCTCATGTCCTTGTTTTACTTGGCTTGTGATTCTTGCTGCAGTTCGTCAACTATTCTCTTAATCCTCTTCTTATGCCCCTCTCTGCCTAAAGTGTAGGAGAGGGGAACCCAGTTCATATCCCGCAAATTATTTATCATGCCGGGCAGCAAGTCATAGGGGATAGCTATAAGTAGCAGGCCTTCGGGAAACAGATTCCTGGCTTTCATACCATGACCAAAACCGGTGATGGTAAAATTCAATTCACCGCTTAGGTAGGGATAAATGTAGATCCAGGCGCAGCTTATGACCGGTGTTCCCTTCGCCGACCACATCCTCCCGCTGCTATAGCTTAAGGCTCTCAGTAAAATTTCGGCCTGACTTACATTAGCGGTGACAATTAATACGTCTGGCTCGAATGATAGCTTATCCAGAGGCGCAAAGGCGACATAGTTAACGGCACCCTTCTGTAGTTTGGGGATTACATGATAGATTCTCTGGTTTGCACGCACGTCCTTGAGGACTTCCAATTTGGGTCCTACCTGCCCGCTCTCAAAGATTGGCTCGTGCTCTATCATGCCTAGTATCAGCGGTCCCACGCAGGTGAAATTGTCTTTAGTAACGTAGAAAGCATTTCCTTCTTGGGCTTCGGGAAGCATCTCGCAGAAATCCAAAATCTTATCTAGCTTCTCAATTCCATCCGGTTTATTGGGTAAGAACTTAACACCTACGGGCTTCTTTTCAAAATCGAATTTGTTAAATATGGACAAGTCCTGTTGAATCGAGCTCATCTCTTCTTTACCTCCGAACGGATATTTTTCCCCACTCAATTCGAACCGGGTCAAAACTGGCGGGGAGTCCAGGTTTTCGCTCTCCTGGCTGAGCATTGAGAGTTTCTGGGGGGCTCATTAAGAGCCCCCCAGATAGGGTTATTAGTAGACGTGGCGAAGAGGCTCGGCGCTCAGATAAACGTCCACACCATCTTCGTTCCGGTCAAGACGTACATTCTCAGCACCTTCAACATCATCTGGACCATACGTTATGGTTGAAGGGAGTATGCCGCCGGTGTCAAGGCCACTAATCTCGTAGAAGCCTTCAGTGAGGACATCAGCCGACGTTAGATCGTCAGCAGATTTACCAGTATTTATGAGTGCAAGCCTGATTGCTTCGACCTGAATCATGGCCTCAACAACGCCGTGCTGATACATGATGTGTAGTGTATCTTCGAAGCCATCCCCGTAGGTGTCCACCAGGGTTTTACAGAACTCTACCCCATCTTCGGTTTCACTCCAGGGGGGGTAGCTACCAGCGACGACAAGGCCGTTCCCCACCACTGTGTCCGGAGCACCCGTATCACGCAGAAATATAAAGAGGTGAGCCGGTGAGCATAAGCCAACAGTCATCTCGTAGTCCTGGTTCCATCCAATACCCATGGCTTCCGCCTGCGTCATTGTCTTCACTGCTCCGACAACAAGCATGGCACCAAGGGTAAGGTCGATATCGTTATCCTGACACCACGAAAGCATGGGAGCTGTATCTGATGCCAATGCAGGTACCGTAGGTACCGCCGGGCAGCCCGTAACCACCTCATACCCGATTGACTCGAGATAGTCGTTCATCCCCTCTGTCGGAACTGTCTGGCCGAAGCTATCATTGGTAAGATAGGCAACCCTTGGCGCCTCGGCCCCTTCCCAGTTATCCATAAACCAATCAGCGATGCCGGCGGCCTGGTCGGTATAAATAGGGTAAAGGGTGAAGATGGTTCCTACCGTCGGAGTCAGGAGATAGGGTCCAGAAGCCATAGTAGTGGCACCGACCTCGTCAGCAATCAACGTATCCTTCATTGCCGTCGCTATTCCCGAACCTGATATCCTGAACATTTTGTATCCTTGCCCCTTAAGCGTCGCATAGTTAGTCTGCGCCGTAGCTGGGTTGGCCGCATCATCCAAGGACGTCACCTCCAGGATTACATTCTCGGGGAATGAGGGACCCCATGGTGATATCTTATGGTTGTCGTTTACCCAGTCGGCATAATTCTGAAAGGCAGCCGAAACTGCCGCGCCGTCCTCGGGGTAGGGACCGGTCAGGGGGAAGGTACCACCGATTAATACAGTTACTTCTTCTGGTGGTTCTTCTTCTTCTTCCTCCTCTTCCTGCTGGCCTCCATTACAGGCAACCAAGAGTGGCAATGCCACCATGGCAATAATCAGTAAAGCAATTACTAACCACTTAATCTTAGCCATTTCTCCTCCTTTCTAGTTTATAATTTAGTCTAGCCCATAAATTACGTGTCTTTTTGAATTCAATCACCTCCTTTTACTTATAGTTTACGATTTAATCTAGCCCATGAACTAATGTCTTTTTGAATTTATCTATCTGCCTTCCACCTCCTTTCATTTATATTACCATACTTATGTTAAAATCCTGTTAAGCAAGTATATGTTACAATATTTTTTATTCTTAGTGTTTTTGTTCCTAATGTGAGAAAGGCCATAGCCGGAAATATGCCTTGATAAGCCCCCAGCCGTGAGCCAGCCCCCTGGGCTCGAAGATAAGGAATACGATAATTACCAGTCCGCGCATGATGAGGCTAAGTGAAGCCGATGCCTGGGGTGCAATAGCCGGAAAAGTCTCGGCTAACATTGGAGCAAGAATGATGACCAGATA
>Ga0315539_1002243_pt1 | contig 13955 bp, 9 predicted proteins | sample SalMarSW160150MG_FD_203097 | JGI IMG/M metagenome (GOLD analysis project Ga0315539, IMG submission 203097) | Salt marsh sediment microbial communities from the Plum Island Ecosystem LTER, Massachusetts, United States - Salt Marsh Sediment SW1601-150 ... | reverse complement strand
ATATGGGACGTGTGCAGAACGGCGTCTGTCGTGACAAAGATTGGCTGTCTGCGTTTCTTACACTCTCTATATACATCGAATATCTCTTTTTCACGCCCCGGAGTGACGACGAAGCCATTCTGTTTTAGGTACTCTTTGGCCTCATCCGGGAGATGAAAGTATTGAAAAGAATCTTCCAAGCCCTGAAACGAAAAGCCCTGTGCTTTGGCCTCGTTTGCACCTCCGCTTGAAACTATCTGAAACAAGCAGATTAGAAGGACGTTAGAGCATAGAATCAGCCTTTTCATAAAGTCTTCCTTCCATTTTGAGGTTGACCCTTCCTTTTTATATCCTATACAATTTTGATACGGATATATTCCCTGCCACGACCAAGTTTTAATGAGACAACAGATGGTCGGGGTCCGGGCCGACTTCGTGCCGCACTTCGTCCTGCCCTTCGCCCGGTGCCCCGGTCTGCCCTCCATAGGCGGGTAAACTTGGCAGACCGGGTATATCCGTGACCTAGCTTCAATGAGGGGGTGGTTGGTAGCCGTCCATATGGATGCGGCAGAAACCGAAAAAAATGCGAAAACTCCACCGTTGCCATTTATGGTGAGCGAAGTGAACCATTCATGGTGACCGAAGAGAACCATAAAATAACTTGACATTGGAGAGGATCACCTATAAATTTACTTATTGATTTACAGAGTCAAGATACCAAGAGAAGTCAGGAGCACGGGCCTCCTAACCTAAACGGCTATCGAAAAGACCTTAATCGTTAATGAAAAGAAGGTAGAATCCCCTTATGGCAGAACTCTGGAACAAAGAGGTTGAGAAGACATTCTTTACCGAATCCTTTAAATTCGCCACCCCAGAGCAGTTGTTCTATGTTACCGATAAAAATCGATATCTCGCCTATTGGCCCAAAGGTTACGAAAGCAAGAAAAGCACGCTTCAGAGCAGAAATTCACTAATCGGGAGCTTTACTGAGAAATGGACAACGGATCTAATCCAAGAGGCGGTCAAGGAGAAGGGATTGTTTGCTGTGCAAGGTGCAATCTGTGACGAGATTGCCTTGACAAATATGTCCCCTGCAGATGTTGTCATTTCAAAGAAAAAGAATGTCAATCAGCAGCCAGAGGATATCTTGGCCATAATTGAAGTAAAGATGTCCATCGTATGGAACTGGGAATTGCTCAATGGCAAGTTATTGTCTTGCATCGGAGATTATAAGACACATCAAGGCAATCCCGGCCTTCTACGTTCCGATTCAATGTTGAAGGCCATCGGCAAGAGCATTAACATAAGAGTTTCGAGCTTCAAGGCTGCTACGATCCCTATTATTGTGATGGGCAACACACCTATCACAAACAGCTATTATCCGAAGGTTGACCATCTAAAGGTTGCCGGTATTATACAAGGCTTCTGGTCTGCGAACCCGAAGCCGTTGGATGACAATGGCGAGAATATAAAGAAGACCGAAAAACAGGCATTCTACAGGTTTGATCATTTTGAAGAACTAAGGAATGCCTTTAGTGTTTTGCTGTCAGAAGAGATGAACTTCTTTTCCACCATGAAAAGCAAAAAAGAGTTGGGTAAGATCATTGAGACTGCAAATCGTCAAGAAACATACGAAAAGAAAGCCTCGGTATTCCTCAAACTTATCAAGGAATAACAAGAGATGAAAGTAAATAAATTCAGACGAGATGGAACAAAAACAAGTTCTTTTGGGACACCGGGGCGTGTCAATCATGATTCCTCGGAGTTTTACGACAGTAAAATGTATGCTGGTAAGCATCCTCCTGAAAGAGTTAAGTTTATTGAGAACCATATCCCGGCTAAGAATCTCGACAAAATCTATTGCAAATCAAGTGAAGTAATGGAGGACGTACCTGATCACAGTATCCACCTGATGGTTACTTCGCCACCATACAATGTCAAGAAGGAGTACGATAAAGACCTTTCCCTTGATGAATACAAAGCATTGCTAAAGAGGGTGTTCGCAGAGACTTACAAAAAGCTTGTAACAGGCGGAAGAGCTTGCGTTAATGTGGCTAATCTCGGCAGAAAGCCCTACATACCGCTTCATGGCTGCATCATTGAGATCATGCTTGAACTCGGCTATCTGATGCGCGGTGAAATCATTTGGAACAAGGCATCAAGCGCTAGCCCTTCCACAGCATGGGGGAGCTGGCAGTCAGCCGCAAACCCTGTATTACGGGACATTCACGAATATATTCTGATTTTCTCAAAGGAATCATTTTCAAGAAAACGTAGCCACAAAAAAGATACCATTAGCAAAGAAGAATTCCTCGAGTGGACAAAAAGCGTTTGGACTTTCCCAGCGGTGTCAGCCCGCAGCGTCGGTCATCCTGCCCCTTTTCCAGAAGAATTGCCCCACCGTTTAATCCAGCTGTATACTTTCAAGCAAGATGTTGTCTTAGACCCGTTTTGCGGCAGTGGGACCGCTTGTGTTGCTGCACTGAAGGACGGGAGGCATTACATTGGATATGATATTGAGTCTGAGTATGTGAGATTAGCAACTCAAAGAATCGCGGCTTACTCAAGTCAGAAATCCTTATTTGAATACGAAAGACCTTCCCCAACTATGAATCCAAACGAAGAGCGGCCACAGCAAAGCATGTAGAATTTACGTGTTGCCTCAGGAGCTTACTTTTCCCGGACAGGGAATCATGGCGACTGGCGCCATTAAAGAACACGGATTTTGTTTCATTATGCGCTTCGAGATCTTCTCCAAAATTCTCAGCCAAACAACCATCAAAACTTCCCTCGATGAATATGGGACCGAGGATTTAGAGGAGATGCAGCAAAACTGCCAAGAAACAATGCATGAGCTATTTTAGCATTTATGAGTAAGTACGACCAGCTTAGGGCCTTAATAAGAAGAAGGGCCAGAACATCCCACATATGTGCGTGTTGTGGTCGACCAATTGAATCAAACGAATTTTACTATTCGGAAGAGCTAAATCAAAGAATCAACGTGTTCTTTAAGAAGAGAAGTTTTTGTGAGCCGTGCTACGAACAGTCCGGTGACAAGTTGTTGGCCCTGAAGTAATATTAGTTAATGCGTCAGGTCTGCTGCGCACCTGACCCTGTTAACTGGTTGAGTTTTATAGTTCAAGCATAGCGCAGCCTGCTTGACAAATCCTCTTATTTCCCACCTCCACGCTAGGAAAGCAAAATCACCCCAACTTTGATGGTGATGCCGATACCCCGCACGTATATGAGAGACCAAATACGGGTTTTGTAGACAAATCCTCTATTCTGGCGGAAAGGATATTTCATATGAACGGTCTGATCGATGCTACCCCTGAATCTACCCGAAGAGAAGAGCCTGACGATTTGCAGCTCGTAGAAACACTGATCGACAGGATCATTAAGAGATTGGAAGAGAACACCTTTCAGCCAAAAGTCCAGGATGTCTTAAGAGCTATTCAACTCAAGCAGAAGTTGAGCGAAGCGAAATCCGGAGGACCGGATAAAACTTCTGAGGCCGAAAAAAAGTTTTGGCAGGAAATAGACGAGATAAGAAAGTCCGAATCGGAAAGGTTAGAGAATCTGGAAAGCCAAACAGAAAATCTCCAGGCTCAAGTCCTAAAGAACATGCTCCGGCTCAAATATGAAGTGAAAAACGGTTTGCTTCCGGTGAAGACCATCACCGACGCTCTTAATCAAGAAAAATCCAGGGAACACCGGTTTACTTATCAGCGGATTGGCAGGCTCCTTACCACCATGGGATTTCAGAAGGCAAGAGCCGGAAACAATTCCGCCATCCTATGGAACGAAGACCAGATCGATCGAATGTTCGAGATTTTTTCTTCGGGATAACACACGAAAGGCACGAAAGCCACGAAACACACGCGGTCGTCGTGGCTATTCCTTTGTGCTGTTTCAACTTAAGAAAGAGAATAGATGACTGAAGGAATTTTTCAAAAAACACGAGAAACGCAAGAAACACAAGAAACACAACCTCTCAACCCCGCGTTGGTCGGGGGTCACCTTCCCGGTGAATCCCTTCAGCATGAACCCTGCCCTATGAGTGATAAGTTCTTGTAGCCCATAGGGGCGGGAATTCATCCCGTCCCCAAGCGGAACTTTTTTAACACCCCCTTACGCTCCGCTCCTACGTTGTGCTGCTTCCTAACACGACGGCGGTGATCCTCCGATAAACAGGTAGTTGATAAGATGGACGGCGTCGGCAACGTCGACCACCTCGTCGCAGTTGGCATCAGCATTCTCCAAAGGATCGGGCGCAGAACCACCTATGAAAAGATAATTGATTAGCTGGATGATATCCGCTATGTCCACGGTCCCGTCCCCGTTGACATCCCCATGCGAAAATTGAGAATACTTTATGGTGGTATAGTCCAGGTTGTTGGGATAGGTGCTGCTTTGGAAACTTGAACCTGCCACATAAACATTGCCGGAAGCGTCCAAGGCTATAGCATAGGCGTAATCCTCGTAGTTTCCCTCTCCGTTGTATGTCCTTGCCCACATCTGGTTCCCCTCTGAATCATAGCTCACGGTGGCATAATCAGAAGGTGTTCCCGCAGTGCCGCTGAGGCCGGTGACGTAGACATTGCCAGAGCCGTCTACGGCCAGATCATAAGCCCAATCTATACTACCTCCCGGTCCGTCAAATCGTCTTACCCAGGCAGTATCTCCGTTGGGATAATACTTTATCGTTGTATAGTCCTCGTAGGTCTCAGTACCCGCGTAAGCCTCGCCGGTGACATATACATTACCGGAATCATCCACGGCCAGGGCATATGCATAGTCCACGTCGTTAGCAGGTCCATCGTACCTTCTTACCCAGGCAGTGTCTCCGTTAGGATAGTATTTTATGGTGGCATAGTCTGGCTGTGCCCCAATGCCGTAGCTTTCTCCGGTTACGCATACGTTGCCCGAATTATCCACGGCTATGGCGACAGCAAGATCCCTGGAGTCATTCGGTCCATTATATCTTCGGGCCCACAACTCATTCCCCGATGCGTCGTACTTCAGCGTGGCATAGTCGCTGCCGGACTGATCGCTCCAGCTGTCTCCGGTCACATATACATTTCCGGACTCATCCACAGCTATGGCCTTGGCGCAATCGCCGTATTGGGTCCCCGGGCCGTCGTACTTTCTGACCCAGGCAGTGTCTCCCTCAGGATAGTACTTTATCGTGGTATAGTGGGCGTCGGCCTCTCCGGTAACATATACATTTCCGGAACCATCCACGGCGATGTCCCAGGCGTGATCGCTACCGGTTTCTGCTCCATTGTATCTCCTCACCCAGGCGGTATCTCCGTTGGGATAATACTTTATGGTGGCATAGTCGTTGCCAGTCGCGATGCCACCGCTATATCCAGTTACATACACGTTGCCAGCATCGTCTACGGCGATAGCACGAATCCCGTCGTTGTCGCCTCCGGGCCCGTTGTACCTTCTCGCCCATGCGGTGTCTCCATTTGGATAATATTTCACGGTAGCGTAGTCGTCGCCTGTACCGCTGCCGTCACTCCTGCCGCCCACGTAGACATTGCCCGACGCGTCTACTGCTATGGCAAGAGCCTGATCATTGCCGGTTCCCTGGGCGTTGTAACCACTTACCCAGGCAGTCTCCACGAAAACACCAGCAGAAGAAGGCAAGGCCCACAAGACATAGTTTGACAGGCCGACCATACCCAGGAACAGAATCATTAGAACCTTCTTATGCATCCTGCACCTCCAATGAGAGCAAGTTAGAAGTGAAAAGCTTAAAGCTGATATTTTTCTCGAATGTAAGAAAAAAATAACACCCACATCCACAAAAGTCAACCAAAATCGTGCGAAAAGAGGAAAAGATTTGATGAGTATTCGGGCATCACTTGGGAGTGAGCAGTTGTAAGTGTCCAGTCGAATCTAACTGTAATCTCACCAGGTCGAGGGTCGCAGAGACCTACACTTGCCCAGGAGGGTAGGGTGAAAGGATCGCGCGCTTACTGTTATCGCAAACGAACTGAGGCAATCTCTTCATTCCCAATAGATTGCCTCGTCGCTTGCGCTTTTCGCAATCACGGAAGACATCATATGAATGAAGCGGTATTCTCCTCTTTTTTTGCGGGGAGTCTCAATGACCTATTGCTTTGATTTTTCCACGAACCTGATAACTCCGTCGCAGATGGCCTGGGCACATTTTCTCTGGAATTTCTCGGTGCGGAGAAGTTGCTCTTGTTCGGGAATCATCATGAAGGCGCACTCAACCAATACCGCTAAGAGCTGGCTGGGTCGGGTCAAGACCAGGTTTCCATAATAGACTCCGTAATCTGGCAGCTGCAGTTTCCTCAGCAACTCTCTCTGAATCTCTTTGGCCAGGGCCAGGGATTGAGGGTGGTAATAATATGTGCTGGTTCCGTTATTGTAAAAAGGATTTATCCCATCGGGAAGGGCATTGTTATGGACGCTGATCAGGATGTCGCAGCCTTCTTCGATGGCAATTTTGGGGCGATCGTAAAGAGCCAAGCTGTCCATCCAGCTGCGCGTCATGATGACTTCTGCGCCATTCTTCTCCAGGATACTCTTCAGCTCTTTGGCTATCTCCAAATTGACAACCTTTTCCTCCAGGCCGGTAGGCCCAACAGCACCAGGATCAGGACAATGCCCTGGATCCACGGCGATTTTCAGACCTTCAAGTTTTTTCTTCAGCCTGGGCTGATCCTTTATCTCCAGTATCAAGGCGCTCCCCTCATAGAAAACATCATACCCCCAGTGTTGTTCCAAGTTCAGATAGACCTTGAGCTGGTACACCTCATCCTTAGGCTGAGCCCACTGTATCTCTTTGATCACCTGGTCTGCAAGATCGTACCTAATCCAATCCGTGTTGGAGGTAACTCCATAAATGGTCAAGAACAAGGCGGGCGGCTTTGTTTTCTGCTCAACTCTGAAAGGCAGTTTTTCCTGGAGGAAAATCCGGAGCTGTGTTTTTCTGTCTTCTGTTTGTGTTCGCATGGAAGTCAGAAAACTTTTGGGAATGGATGTGCCCAAAGGCAGATATTTTATGCTATCTTCGCGAACCCATGCATTCTCTCCTTCAGCCAACTTCAACCGCACCCACTCCCCGATCCTTCCGGTTGCAACCGCTCTTATGCCGGGCGGTTGGTACAAGAGAAGATAGCCTAGTTTGGGACCGGATCGGGCAATGAGGGAGGAACCTGTAAACTCCACTATTTGTGGAGTCTGATCTTGTCTTATGGTGATTCTGCTTTGAGACGTATCGGTGATGACGTTCGTGCTGTCGTCATTCTTCCTGGACAATTGGAATACAATTCTGACACTATCGATTTGGTCTGTATTTTTTATGATATAAGAACCGGTGTACACTCCTTTGAGGAAAAGCTTTTCCGGCACCAGGCCCTTTCCAAATACCTCTTTTCCCCAGTAGGGCTGTCTTTTGGGAGGTGCTTCGGTCATGGGAATATCCGAAATCAAACCCTCTATGGAAAAAGAAGCCTGGCAGTCAGGAGTCCCTCTGAATTTTATCTCCAATACGTCACCTGCGGTTAAGATCATGTCTTTGTTGGGAGATACGCTTCCCTTGACGATACAGAAACTGTCTTCGGGCACGGAGAGAATGGGCTCAGGCACTTTCACTTTCAGTCGTTTAGTGGAGATGCCTGCCTTATTCGAAGCGATCAATTCAAAAACGAAGTTCCTCCCGCCTTCGGCGGGACTTTCAGCGGGCTCGAGTGGGAGGAAGGCTAAGAAAGCCCCGTTCGGATGGACTTTCACCTTGAATCCGTTTATTCTCAATTCCGATTCGGGAGCCACGGACCCAAAAATGAAGGTAGAATCGGAGACGCCAATTCTGGCGCCCTCTTTGGGATAGATTACCGATATTTCGGGGAGCGAATCCTCTTCGGTGGCAGCGTCAATTCTTGTGTCTTCGCCCGACACAAGCGATAGAAAAACAATTATGGGAATAAAAAAAACAAAAGCTAGCTTTTTGCTAATCATCTTTTTCCTCTTGGTAGCCTGCATGAAGTATGCTACGTGAGATCTCCGAAAAAGTCAGATCAGGATGAGAGAATTTGGAGTGTCAAGCTTCAGCTTGACCTTGAAATCCTCAAGAAGCTTGGAACTCCTGTTTGGTTCACCTGAAGGTGAACACTCCAGTCTATCAACTCTCCTTGGGCATAACACCCAATCCTGGTGAATCAGAAAGATAAAGTCTTCCTTTCTCCAGTCTTACCCCGACGTAAGGATCATTGGTCAACAGAAGATTTCCATCCAAATCCAGAAAGTCCACTAAAGAACCAATATGGGCGGCAGCGGTGATGCCCACTGAGCTTTCGATCATGCATCCGATCATAACCAACAGATCGTGCGCCCTTGCCACGTGGATCATCCTTAAGGCTTCCCGGATTCCTCCACATTTCGCCAGCTTGATGTTTATCCCATCACACAACCCCACAAACTGCAAAACATCTTTTGAGGTCATAAGATGCTCATCTATTATAATCGGAACGTCCACATTCTTTTTGATCTTTTTCAATCCCTCTTTGTCCTGTGGGTCTATCGGCTGTTCCACGAACTCGATGTCGTATTCCTTCAGCTGACTGATCTTCTCGATAGCTTCGTCGCCCGTCCACCCTGCATTTGCATCCACTCTGATCTTAGCATCGGTTGTCTCCCTTACCGCTTTAACCATTTCGATATCGTTTTCCACACCCACCTTGACTTTGTAGATCAAAAAACCCTTTGCTTCTTTGGTCTTCTCCTTCATTTTCTCCGGCGTGTCGATTCCTATGGTATAAGAAGTAACTAATGGCACTTTTCCATTGAGTCCAAGAAGTTTGTAAAGCGGAACTCCCAGCCTCTTCCCCATTAAATCATGAAGAGCCATGTCGATGCTTGCTTTAGCAGAGAAATTCCCGGTGATTTTTTCATTCAGTTTTGAAAGAATGAGTTCTATCTGGAATGGATCGTCTCCAAGCTGGTCTTTCACCTTTTCCAGAGACTCGATCACAGTGTCCGCATTTTCGTTATAATATTCTGATGGAGCCGCTTCGCCAATTCCTTCATCAATGTTCACAATAACATTCCTCTTAACTTGAGCTACCGAACGGGAGATTCGGAAGGGATGCTTGAGTTCAAGATCGATGGTGTGATAAGTTAGGTGCATAAGACTTTTCAGTTATACTTCCCCCCTCTCCCTAACCCTTCGACTCCGCTCAGGGCAAGCCCTCTCCCCCAACGGGAGAGGGAACTTCTGTTATTTCCCCTCCCTTGATGGGAGGGGATTAAGGGGAGGGTGACATAAGCTGTTTTCCGTTCCTTAATCACCCTCTCCCTAACCCTCCCCCATCAAGGGGGAGGGAATTATAAACAATTCTCCCTAATCACTGTCAAAACACCGTCTGTATTGTTTATCACCTCATTGTTCCAAAATCTTAGAATCCTGAAGCCTTGTTCCTTAAACCACTTATCTCTTTTAGTATCCTTATCTTTCTCTATCTGATGCTGACTGCCATCTACCTCGATTATCATGCGCTTTTCAAAACAGACAAAATCCACAACATAATTTCCGATTGGCTCTTGCCTTCTGAATTTATATCCTTCTACCTGTTTTGCTCGTAAATGTCTCCATAATAATCTTTCTGCAACAGTAGACGATTTTCTAAGGTTCTTGGCTATTTGAGTAATGCCATCACTCAATTCTTTATCACCCTCTCCCTACCCTTCGACTTCTCTCAGGGCAAGCCCTCCCCCATCAAGTGGGAGGGTTTGTTTGATCTCTGTTTATAGACTACCGGCAGTCTCTTTCCCATTCTGGTCATGATCTCATAGGCAAAGGTGCCCGTCCATTTGCCAAGATCGTGAGCGGTGATTTCATCATCTCCCTGTCTGCCCATCACCACCACCTCATCCCCCACCTTCGTCTCAGGAATGTCAGACACGTCTACCATAAAGGCATCCATGCAGACTCTCCCCACCACCTTTGCCCTTTTCCCTCTGATCAAAACCTCGCCTTTATTGGAAAGTAGCCGACTGTAGCCGTCCGCATATCCTAATGGTATGGTAGCGATTTTGGTCTTCTTCTCAGCTATATAAGTTTGCCCATAGCTGATGGGAGTCCCTTTCTCAACCTCCTTGATGAAGATCACCTTGCTTTTAAGGCTCATGGCAGGTTTGACCTCTATCGATTCCGAAGTCTCAAGCGATGGATAAAGACCATACAGAAGATGTCCCACCCTGACATGATTAAAGTAGCTTGCAGGAATATCCAACACCGCGCCGCTATTGGCGATGGATTTGATGGGGATGTGATTGGAAAAGGACTCCAATTCGTCCAGAGTTTTTTTGAAGATCGAGAGTTGGTGAAAGGCGAAGTCCTTTTTTCTTTGATCGGCGGTGGAGAACTGGGAAAGTATACCTTTCAGCCGGACATTTCCCAACTTCTGTATCTCTTTCACCACCCCTATGGTCTGCTGCGGAGGTACGCCATAGCGTCCCAATCCTGTGTCTATTTCGATGAAAACGCCGGAAGACTTGTTTTGTCTTTTTGCCTCCCGGGAAAGGTGGTTTACGAATTCCAGATCGGTTATCACCTGGCCTATGTCATACTCCACGATCTTTGCTGCCCTTTCAGGCGGCTCCGGGAACAGGTTCACTATGGGAGCATTTATCCCTTTTTGTCTCAGTCGGATTGCCTCCTCCAGAATCGCCACTCCCAGGGAGCCAGCTCCGTTCTCCACAGCCAGCTTTGCCACTTCGTAGGCTCCATGACCATAGCCATCCGCCTTCACTATGGCCATTAGCTCGATGTCTTTTCCCAATTTCTTTTTGATGTTGGTGATATTGTGGGCTAAGGCATCTAAGTCGACCTCTAAATAAGCGGGGCGTAGAAGCTTGTTATTCTCACTCGTCATAGTCTTATGTCCCATTTTCCTTTTCGATAATTTATGTTCTTGGAAAAGAATAAAATTCAGGACTGCACTTATATATTTAAATTTGACTCACCTGTCAAGAGGAAATCTCTTCTGTTGTTTCGGGGATACCCTTCGGGCGGAGCCTCCGGGCAAGCCTTACCCCGAAACATGAAGAGGTCACGGGTGAGGGCACCCGTGATCAACGGGTATTTATCATCGTCCGATACAAATCCCTTTAGGATAAACTCGGACGGTACGATCTTTCCCTCGCAGGCCGAAGGGCGTGCTGAAAAAGCCATATTGTCATTCTGACGGAGTCCATATGGACGACCGAAGAATCTCTTCGACCTATACGGAGATTCTTCCCCCGCCAAAGGCGGGGTCAGAATGACACGCCGTTAGTTCAAGTTTTTCAACAGTCCCTGAAGCCTGCGGCTGCCAAAACCTAAGTCCCTAATCTTCTTGTCCCTTATCTCTTGCCCCTGGCCCCCTTTTTTTCTTCCACCAGTCCAATCTTTTCTTGATTTCTTTTTCAAAGCCGAAATCGGTAGGCCGATAGTATTTTCGATTTTTCAGATTTTCAGGAAGATAGGTTTCATCCACGAAATGATCTGGAGAGTCATGCGGGTATTTGTAGTCCTTACCGTAACCTAAATTCTTCATCAATTTGGTAGGGGCGTTGCGGATATGCAGGGGCACGGGCAAAGTCTGGGTTTTCTGAATATCCTCCCGAACTAGATTGAATGCCTTGTAGGCTGCATCGCTTTTGGGCGCAGTGGCCAGATAAATCGCCGCCTGGGCCAGAGCCAACTCACCCTCAGGCGATCCCAGAAAGTGATAAGCTTCTTTGGCGGCAATTGCCACCTGAAGTGCCTGGGGATCGGCATTTCCTATATCCTCGGAAGCCATTCTTACCATCCTTCTGGCGACGTACAGTGGGTCCTCACCTCCTGCCAGCATCCTTCCCAACCAGTATAATGCTGCATCCGGATCCGATCCCCTCACGCTTTTGTGCAAAGCTGAGATTATGTTATAATGCTCCTCTCCTCCCTTATCGTAGACCAAGGCTTTCTTCTGCATGGTGTCTTCGGCAATCTTCAAATCTATTTTTCTTATCCCCTTCTTGTCGGGAGGTATGGTCATGACCGCGAATTCCAAGGTGGACAAAGCTATGCGGGCATCCCCGTTTGCCATTTGTGCAATGTAGTCCAGCGCTTCCTCTTCCAATTCCACATTCAGATTTCCCAAACCTCTATCTTTATCGTTTAGTGCCTTGTTCAGTATGATCTTCAATTCCTCTTCCTTCAATGGATTCAGTGTGTAGACCCGGGTTCTGGAAAGCAGAGCGGAGATCACCTCAAATGAGGGGTTTTCGGTTGTGGCGCCGATCAGGACGATGTTTCCCTTTTCCACATGGGGCAGAAAAGCATCCTGCTGGGCCTTATTGAAACGATGTACCTCATCCACAAACAGGATGGTCTTCCGATTGTATAATTCTTTCATCCTGGCGCCTTCAGCCATAACCTCCTTTATCTCCTTTATGCCGGAAAGGACTGCGGAGAAGGAGATGAAATGCGCACCCGTGACTTTGGCGATGATGTGGGCCAGGGTGGTTTTCCCGGTTCCGGGCGGTCCCCAGAAGATAACGGACTGAATCTTGTCCTCCTCTATGGCTTTTCTCAGAACCGAACCCTTTCCTAAGATGTGCCTCTGCCCCAGGAACTCATCCAGAGTCTGGGGCCTCATCCTGTCTGCCAGAGGAGTTCTTTTGACGCTCTTATCCTTTTTCTCTCTTTTGAATAGATCCATAGATCGGTTTTTCTCCGCATAACAAAGCCTTTATGGCTGTGGGCGGAGCCGTGAAGGCTCCGCTACGCGACGTTTTGTTTTTCAATTAGGTCCATGAGGATCGAAATCCTGTAGGGGTGAATCTGAAGATCCGCTCCTACCTTTTTAGCTTTACAAGCCGAAGAACGCGTTGTAGCTCTTCCACCTTTAGAATACGTGAGAATACGGAATAACTTGCTGATCCCAGAAGAAGAATTATCACCAGGCTCAGGATTTTTTGGGCTAAGGGAGCGGTTATCAAATCCAATCCAAAAAACTTCAAGTAAACCCACAATCCTAATCCCATGAGAATAGCCGAAGATAATATCTTAAGGAGCGTCACGGCAATGTCCTTTCGGTCCAGGGGGCCGATTCTTTTGTCCAAAATCATAAGCAGCAAGAAGAGATTTGTCATGGCGGCAATCGATGCTGCCAGTGCCAATCCTCTGAATCCCAAAGGATGCATCAAAAGGAGATTCAAGATGATGTTCACACATACCGCCACGGCACTGGTCTTAACCGGCGTTTTTGTATCACCCATAGAATAGAATGTGGATGCGGTCAATCGGACGGAAGAATAGGCGAAAAGTCCGATGCAATAAAACATCAAAGCCTGGGAGGTTGCCACCGTGTCTGGATGAGTAAATCTTCCGTGCTGAAATAGGACCGAGATCACCGGCTGAGATGCGACGGCCAAAAAGACGGCTGATGGTATGGTCAGAAAGAAAACCAGTTTCAAGGACGAGGTGAAGGTAGAAAGGACCTGACCCATCTCCTTTTTGGCAGCAAAGGCAGAGACTATGGGGAAGGTCACCGTGGCCACCGCCACCCCAAAGACCCCGATGGGAAATTGCATTAACCTGAAACTGTAGTTAAGATAGGATACGGAGCCTTCCGGTAATAGAGACGCAATCAGGGTATTTACAAAGATGTTGATCTGGGTGGAAGCCAGACCTAAGGTTGCAGGAACCATCAAAATCAAAATCCTTTTTACGCCGGGATGTCGAAGATTTAGGGTGAAGCGGTACCTGAAGCCTAGCTTTCTCAAAGAGGGCAGCTGGATGGCCAATTGTCCGAATCCTCCCAGAAGCACTCCAATCGCCATCCCGACGATGGGGGGATCGAACCAGGGTGAGATGAAAAGGCCGCCTATGATCATCCCCAGGTTGAACAGGGTGGGCGCCAAGGCGGGAATGCCGAATCGTCTGAACGTGTTTAACATCCCCATGGCCAGGG
>Ga0315539_1002241_pt1 | contig 13960 bp, 10 predicted proteins | sample SalMarSW160150MG_FD_203097 | JGI IMG/M metagenome (GOLD analysis project Ga0315539, IMG submission 203097) | Salt marsh sediment microbial communities from the Plum Island Ecosystem LTER, Massachusetts, United States - Salt Marsh Sediment SW1601-150 ... | reverse complement strand
GTTCAAGGCGGTTTGTTCGCAGCAGCCCAACAGTTCGGCGGTTTGCGCGATAGTGCGCCCTGTGTTAGCCCACAAGATGATGAGAATCCGAATCACCAGGCGAGCACTTTTGCGGCCCTTCTTTTTAACTTGGCGGAGTTCTTGCTTTTCCTTACCGCTGAGTTTGACTCTATATTTGTAAGGTGCACGTCCCATTGGATTGAGGCCTCCTTGACTTGTAGTGGCCTCAATTATACCCTAAAAACTTTTGGAAGTCACCTCTAGTTCCAGCGAGCCGGTCAGCCCCGATTCCATGTAGCCCAGATCATGGATCATGTTGCCCCCACTCAGCATAGCGATGTAAAGGGTCACAGTTGCTTCGAAGATCGCCTGCTCATCCAGCAGCTTCGAGTCGCTGCAACCACCTGTATTGAAGGTCGGCAGATTGTAGTAGTGATTTATCTCGAGAAAATATGCCTTGCCAAGTCCAAGGTACGGGAGGATCATAGTTTTCATATCGAAGGCGGTCGGCACAGCTGCGTTGAGTATGATTGGGGCTCCCTCGCTGACCAACTGAGCGATGAGCAAACCGACCAACTGGCCTGCGTTGGCGCAGGCCATGGCGCCCGCGTGGGTTATCGGGCAAGTCAATCCACGTTGCACATCGGGCAGGTATACGCAGGGTAGACGTTTCTCGGCAGCGTACATCAGCTTACGCAGCGCTTCTTCATTATGTCTGAACGCAGTGGTGGGATTGAGATACAAGATTGCTGTCGGATTGAACCGCAGGCTATCCGCGCCACCCATAGTCACCTCGGCCATCTCGATGACTTCTGGTGTCCCTTCCCATCCGTACGTAACGAAACAGATGGGTTTAGCGCTGTAGAGCAGCATCACCTCCATCTGCCGAACATCTGCAGCGACAGGCACATTGCTGGGAAGGAACATGGACATGATGAAATCAACGTGTGGCATGGCCTCGGCCACGCGGATGCCGTCAACTACATCCTGAAGCACCGCCTTCCGCCTCTCACCTGTCCGGTGATCCAGGATGTTCAGGCAATCGGAACCGGTGCCAAAGGTGGATATGCGGTCCCCCAGAGGCATCACAGGGTTGCCAAAGCGATCATAGATCATGATGCGACTAGGAGCCGTGCGCAACGCCCACTCCACGAGGTGCGCTGGGATGCGGACATGGTTCCCGTCTACGACGCAGCCAGCCTTTTTCAGCAGGTCAATGGCCGGTTGGTAATACAGAAGTACACCTGTACGCTCAAGTATGTCGAGACTGGCACAGTGTATAAGGCGGCACTGCTCGTCCGTCATACCACGATAGTAAGGTGCACTATAGGCAATCACATTGGTTTGTGGGTGATTCATGTTCTCTCTACTGTTCCAGGCGATTGGACACTCATGGGTGGACCAAACGCCGACGCTCCCTACAGCTTGTCAAGTGCCTGATCCAGGTCGGCGATGATATCTTCCGGGTCCTCAAGTCCGACGGACAGCCGAATCAGGCCGTCGAATATGCCGGCTGCCTCCCGCTCCTCAGGCGTCATCCCAAAGTGGGAATGACTAGCTGGGTGCATTGCGACGGTGCGGCTGGTCCCAAAGGTGGGCATCAAGGAAATCATCTGAAAGTTCTCGATCACTTTGGCAGCACCCTCCATGCCACCATCAACCACGAACGACATCATTCCGCCGAAGCCCTTGGGCATCTGTCGCTTGGCCACCTCACGTTGGGGATAATCCGGCAAGCTGGGATAGTTGACGCCACTGACTTTGGGGTGCTGAGCCAGGTACGCGACTACCTTCTCCGCGTTTGAGGAGTGCTTAGCCATGCGGGGTGGTAGCGTTTCGAGGCTCATGAGAGTGAGCCAGGCGTCAAAAGGCGACATGGTCGCCCCGATGTACGGCAGGGTATCTCTGAGCATGCCCTCGATCAGCTCTTCGTCCCCAATAACTGCCCCACCCACGATGGTGCCATTCCCACAAATACCCTTCGTCAGAGAAAGCACCACGATGTCAGCTCCCAATGCCAGGGGTTGTTGAAGACATGGAGTAACAAGGGTGTTGTCAACGATCAAAGGCACGTTGTGGGCATGGGCGATCTCGGCCAGACCAGCGATATCGGTCACGAACAGGGTTGGGTTGCTGGGTGTTTCAGCCCACACAAAGCGCGTCTTGGGAGTGATCTGGCGCTCCCAATCCTCCAGGTCGCCGGGGTTTTCGACGAAGCGAGATGTGATACCCATACGCTCAGGAGCCAGACGAGAGAACAGCGTATGGCCCTCGCCGTAGGTCATATGGCTCGTGACAAATTCGTCTCCAACCTTGGCCAGATGGTAGGTCAGAGCAAAGACAGCATGCATACCAGAGGCTGTCACCATGGCGCGCTCGCCGCCTTCCAAGGCGGCCATCCGCTTCTGCAGGACATCGACAGTGGGATTGCTAGAGCGGCCGTAGCCGTAGCCAGGCTCCAGGTGCTGGATGACTCTAGCACCATGAGCGACGCTCTCGAAGGGATAGACCGAACTTTCAATTATGGGAGGTACAAACGACCTAAACAGCGTCATATCCAGCGGAACCGGGCTATAGCCCGCATGCAGGGCAATCGTGCTCGGTCCCCACTTCTTTTCTTCTGCCACGATACTTCCCTCCTTATGGTTATAGCTATCAAGCCGTGAAGCTTGACTGTGCGGTGTGGCACAACAACCTAGCGTTGCTGTGCAGCTTCCTTAACACCGTCGCTCAACATGTTGAGCGCTGCAACCAGCTAGCTCAGCGCAACCACCAAGGCAAATTCAACCATTCCATGCTGTGTTCACAAATGCGTCAGCGTCGTCGAAGCAGAGCGACAAACTCGCCGACATCTTGCAGGTCATCAAAGTGCCACAGCATCTCCAGAAGCGGGTCAAGCCGATGCTCCTCAAGGACATAGCTAGTCAACCATCGGAATTTCCGCTCTAACCGGGCCTCATCCCCGTGTGCGCCAATCCTGCATGCATCTGAGACCAGTCCTGAGTCAAGAGTAGTACCCTCCTTAAGGCGAATCACCACTCGACTGGCATCCGAACCGTCCCCACATCCCTCGAATATCGGACGATAGAGATCATTAAGTTCCTCTGACTCCACCAGCTCAATCTTGTCCACTAAGGCGTTGATGTCCGCATCATCAAATCGTGTCTCAAGAATTTGATCCGGCCCCACCTCTCCGTCAATAAGATACGCTGCCAGTGGCCACTTGACGCTGAACTGAGCCTCCTCCGTTGTGGTCGGATGAGAGGTGTGGAGAACCGCTGTCCAATGATGTCCCTCAACCCTTATGGCCTCGATATCTTCAACGCCCCAAGTGTGTTCTCGTCTTAGCTTCTTTACCGCTGCAATAGCCATGTGGGTCCAACCACAAGAACAGTACCGCTTGAAATCGACACCATCCACCATAATATACTCGTCTCCGAGTGTAGCAACCCAGTCTTGATATTCTTCGAAGCCCAGGAGACTGGAGATACCCGTGAAGCCTCGCTCGGCTAGCTCGGCAGCTACGATGCCGGTCATGGCACCCCATCCGTGGCCGTGCTTTACCATAGCTGGCTCATTAAGGTCTCGCTCCATGGGGAGATTGGGCGCGTGGTATTCGGCGATCCCCAGAGCCTGCTTGATTCTATCTTCATCAAGTCCCATTAAGTTGGCGGCTGTCGCAGCGCAGGCCACTGATCCCCAGGAGCCGTCAGCTTGCCAGAAGTCTTGGTGATACCTATGCCAGCAGCGCCCAACGCGATGAGCAATTTCATACCCTACAGCCATAGCCGCCAACATGGCGCTGCCGCCAACCCCCATCTTCTCACCCACCGCCAGCGCCGTTGGGAAAACCTGAGCAGCCACATGTCCGCGCGTGTATTTCGCCCCATCGTCGCAATCTAGACCATTCGCCGCGCAAGCATTGGCAAAGGCCGCTCCGGCAGCACTCGCGCGCCTGTCGTGCAAAAGGATCGTTGCTTCGTCCCCTCGCCACGCCGTTGTGGCATAGGCAGCAGCGATGTCGCTGATGGGAGTCAACACCCCGCCAACAGTTGCCGCGACGATGTCAACCAGACACATCTTGACCTTGTACTGCACGACTTCGGGTAACCCGGCCCATCCCGTGCTTCGAATAAATCGAGCAGCCATCTCATTTCCGTCCATGCATCTTCCTCCTTTGAGCCAGACGCCAGTGTGTCCATGGCTCTGACCATCAGTTCCCGATTCGCTCGCCCAACTCATTCCGAGGGGCGGTTGACCGGCTCCATATCACGCAGGTCTTTCATGCTCATGTGGCAGTTGATCCAATGTTTGTCTGTTATCCGTCGCCAAGGGGGGGAATCGCGCTCGCATAGTGTCCCGATCTTGCGCGGGCAGCGAGTGTGGAACCTACAGCCAGATGGTGGGTCAATCGCGCTTGGAACTGGGCCAACCAGCCGTACCATGGTCCTCTCCACCGTAGGGTCTGGAATGGGTATAGCCGATAGCAGAGCTTCTGTATAGGGGTGATAGGGTGGAGCAAACAGGGCATCGGTGGGACCGACCTCACAAAACTGACCCAGATACATCACAGCCACATAGTCACACAACTGGTACACAACACTCAGGTCGTGGGAAATGAACATCATCGTGGTCCCGTATCTCTGCTGAAACTCCAGCAGCAGATTCAAGACCGCTGCCTGGACAGACACATCTAGCGAAGACAGTGGCTCGTCACATAGGACGAGCGTCGGCCGGCCAGCGAACGCCCTGGCGATAGCCACACGTTGTCTCTCACCGCCGCTCAAATGGCGTGGCAGTCGGCCGTAGTATTCTTCCCCCAACCTCACTGCCTCCAGGAGACGCACCACCTCACCCTTAATCCCAGAGGGGGGCACAGTTCCGAACAGGCGTAGAGGACGCCCGATTATTTCTCCTGCCGAACAGCTAGGGTTAAGAGTGGAGTCGGGATTCTGGAATATCATCTGCAACTCTTTCAATAGCTCGCGAGGGCGTTTCTCGACGATCTCCGATATATCTACACCCAGAAAATTCATTCCCCCGTCATTGGGTGGCACCAAACCTGCAACGCATTTGGCCAGCGTAGTCTTGCCGCATCCCGACTCGCCCACTATGCCAACCGTGGATCCTCTCCATGTCTCAAGGTTTACACCGTCCACCGCCTTCACATAGCCTCTTCCTCTCTTACCAGCCAATCCCGCCAGTCCCTGCCCTTGAGCGGTGTAGTAAGTCTTAAGCCCCTCGACCCTTAAGACTAGGTCCGCTCTACTCTCAGATTGTTCGACCGTGGTTCGCGTGACTTGCGGGATCCTCAGCAATGGCACTCCTGGCTTGTCAGCATGAAAACACCGCACGAAGTGGTCGTCAACGGCTCTTGCCAGCTCCGGGCGGTTCGATCGGCAACGCTGGTCGGCGCGATCACAGCGTGGCTCAAAAACGCATCCGCTTGGTATCTCCCGAAGCGAAGGGACTCTTCCACGGATCGGTTGCAGGGTTCTTGACTGCCTGCCAGCGCTTATCTTGGGTATACATCTAAGGAGCGCTTCTGTATACGGGTGCAGGGGGTATAAGAATATGTCCCGAGCGGAGCCCAGCTCGACCAACTCGCCCGCGTACATAACGGCCACGCGATCCGCAACTCTACTAACCACCCCGAGGTTGTGGCTAATGTAGAGAATGGTCGAGGCAAACTCCCGTTTCAACTCGCTTATGAGATCCAGTATTGTAGCCTCGATTGTTACATCTAAACCGGTGGTCGGCTCATCCATGATCAGCAGCGCTGGGTTTGTCAGCAGGGCCATGGCGATCAGGACTCGCTGCTGTTGACCGCCCGACAACTGGTGTGGATAGCGCTGCATCATCGCAGGGGGGTCCGGCATACGCACCCGTTCCAACATCTGCAAACATTCGTCTCTGGCCAAATTGCCCTTCAGTCCTTTATGCTCTGTTAGCACCTCGGTCAGTTGGTCGCCTATCCGGAGGCATGGGTTAAGAGCAGCCATCGGATCCTGATACACCATGGCGATCTTGTTGCCACGGATCTTATTCAGTTCCCGCTCGCTCTTGTGTAGGATGTCTTCGCCGTGAAACAGGATACGCCCACCCGTTACTTTGCCGCTTGCCGCCATATAATTCATGATCGCAAAAGCGAGAGTGCTTTTGCCACAGCCAGACTCTCCAACCAGCCCAAGCGCATCGCCAGGCCAAATCTCGAAAGAGCCGCCCCGGACCGCTCTGACGGGCCCCTCTCTCGTCGAGTAGGTAACTTCCAAGTCTTCCACTTCCAGAACGGGCGTTCTTTCAAGCTGATGCATACGCCGAATCCCTTACCTTTACTGCTACTTCGCCTGAGCGGCCACCGCTCTCTCAGCAATCGCACTGATCCTCTTCTCAACATCGGCCGGCAATACGTGCCGGGGCTCTTCGGCCAGGATTTCATTGACTTTCGCCCTCGCTCGGTCACGCATCGACGTCCCGCCGCTCGCCATCCACTGTTCATAGTTATGCCGGTCAACCAGGCGTGGCTGCCAACCCTCACGCACGTGGCGCACCGTGTGCTTGGCCCCCATAAAGTCCGCACTCAGCGCATGCTCATGGATCACGTCAAGGGCCAGGGTCTCCTCGTTGAACTCCACCCCTTTCATACATGCTTTGATCCACGAGACGATCTCGTCCTCGATTACCACCAGTTCCAACGAACCGGTCAGCCCCGATTCCATGTAGCCCAGATCATGGATCATGTTGCCCCCACTCAGCATAGCCCCGCGAAGGGTCAGCGTGGCTTCGAGGATTGCTTGCTCGTCCAGCAGCTTCGAGTCGGTCGCGCCGCCTGTAGCAAAGGCCGGCAGGTTGTAGTAATGATTGATGTCGATGCCACCCACCCCGCCTGATCCGGTACCATAAGGCATTATCATCGTTTTCATATCCACGAGGGACGGCCTGGCTGTGCTGAGGATGGTTGGGGCTCCCTCGCTGACCAGCTGGGCGACGACTAAACCGACCAGCACCCCGACATTGGAGCAAGCCATTGCACCTTCGCGGGTCATGGGACCAGTCATTCCACGTATCACGTCGGGCAGATATATGCAGGGGAGACGCTTCTCGGCGCAGTACATCAGCTTGCGCAACGCCTCTTCATTATGCACAAAGGCCGAGGTGGGATTGAGATAACAGATAACTGAAGGGTTGATGCGCAAGTTATCCGCGCCGCCCACGGCTACCTCCGCCATCTTGATGACTTCTGGTGTCCCTTCCCATCCATAGGTGACGAAACAGATGGGTTTAGCGCTGTAGAGCAGCATCACCTCCATCTGCCGAACATCCGCAGCGACAGCTACATCGCTGGGAAGAAACATGGACATGATGAAATCAACATGTGGCATGGCATCGGCCACGCGGATGCCATCGACCACGTCCTGGAGCACCGCCCTCCGCCTCTCACCCGTCCGGTGATCCAAGATGTTCAGGCAATCGGAGCCAGTGCCGTAAGTGGATATGCGGTCCCCCAGAGGCATCACAGGGTTGCCAAAGCGATCGTACATCATGATACGACTGGGAGCCGTACGCAACGCCCACTCCACGAGGTGCGATGGGATGCGGACGTGCTTCCCGTCTACGAGGCAGCCAGCCTTTTTCAGCAGGTCAATGGCCGGTTGGTAATACAGAAGTACACCTGTACGTTCCATTATCTCAAGACTGGCACAGTGCAGGATGCGGCACTGCTCATCCGTCATAGCACGATAGTAAGGTGCAGTGTAGGCGATTACATTGGTCTGAGGGTGATACATGTTCGGGACTCCTTTCGTCCTGTCTCCGCCATTCTAGGCGATTGGATACTCATCTGGTGGGTCAAATGCTAACGCTCCCCTACAGCTTGTCAAGTGCCTGTTCCAGGTCGGCAATGATATCTTCCGGGTCTTCAAGCCCGACGGATAGCCGAAGCAAGCCGTCAAATATGCCGACCGCCTCCCGCTCCTCGGGTGTCATATTACAGTGCGTGTGGGTAGCGGGGTGCGTTACGATGGTGCGGCTTGTCCCAAAGCTGGGGACGATGGTAATCATCTGGAAGGCGTTTGTTACCTTGACAGCGCCCTCCTTGCCGCCATCTACCACAAACGAGAGTAGACCGCCGAAGCCGTTGGGCATCTGTCGCTTAGCCAGCTCACGTTGGGGATAATCAGGCACGCTGGGATAGTTGACCCGGCTGACTTTGGGGTGCTGAGCCAGGTAAGCGGCTACCTTCTCTGCGTTTGAACTATGCCTGGCCATGCGGAGTGGTAGCGTTTCGAGGCTCATGAGAGCTAGCCAGGCGTCAAAAGGGGAGCCAATCGCCCCAACGCATGCGATGGTACTAATCATGTTCCTGATCAGCTCATCGCTCCCGATCACTGCTCCACCTACAATGGTTCCATTCCCACCGATAAACTTCGTAAGGGAAAGGACCACAATGTCAGCCCCCAATGCCAAAGGTTGTTGAAGACATGGGGTAACAAGCGTGTTGTCAACGATCAAAGGCACGTTGTGGGCATGGGCAACCTCGGCCAGACCGGCGATGTCAGTCACGAACAGGGTTGGGTTGCTGGGTGTTTCAGCCCACACAAAGCGCGTCTTGGGCGTGATCTGACGCTCCCAATCCTCCAGGTCGCCAGGGTTTTTGACCAGGCGGGCGGTGATACCCATACGCTCGGGAGCCATGCGAAAGAACATCTCATAGGCCTCGCCGAAGATCATATGGCTCGTGACAACTTCGTCTCCGACCTTGGTCAGATGGCGGGTCACAACGAAGACAGCATGCATACCAGAGGGCGTCTTCAGGGCACGCTCGCCACCTTCCAAGGCAGCCAACCGCTTCTGCAGGACATCAACGGTAGGATTGGAGTTGCGGCCGTAGTCATAGCCAGGCTCCAGGCCCCGGACGATTCTGGTGTAGTGATCGATGTCATCGAGGGGGTAGATCGCACTTTGAATTAGGGGAGGTACAAAGGACCTGAACAGCGTCATATCCACCTTCGAAACCGGGCTATAGCCCGCATGCAGGGCAGTGGTGGCCATTCCCCACTTCTTTTCTTCCGCCATGATACTTCCCTCCTTTAGTTACAACTATCAAGCCATGAAGCTTGACTGTACAGTATGACACAGCAACCTAGCGTTGCTGTGCAGCTTCCTTAATACCGTCGCTTAACATATTGAGCCCTATAACCAGCGAGCTCAGCGCAGCCGACGGGGCCAACACGATCCAGGGCATACGAAATATCCAGCCCCGTCCCTCATTGATCATCCCTCCCCAGTCTGGCGTCGGTGGTGGTATCCCCAAACCAAGGAACCCCAGTGAGCCAATCGCCATCACCGCATAGCCAACGCGTATGCAAGCATCAACGATGATCGGTTGGCTCACATTGGGCAAGATCTCCCGAACCAGAAGATACCAACGCCGCTCTCCTCGCAGCCGGGCTGCGCTTACATAGTCCTCAGTGCGCGCTTGCAGAACCAGGCTTCGCACAAGGCGAGTGATTGCGGGAACAGCCCCCAGCGAAACAGAGACAACCACATTGAGCGCCGAAGGACCGATACTGGTGATAATAAGGATGTAGATCAGCAGAAATGGAAATGACATGAGGATGTCACAGCCACGCATGATGAGCATATCAACCCTGCCACCAGTGTAGCCGGAGATGAGTCCAAGAGAGGCACCTGCTAGTAGGCCTAAAAGGGTCGCTAGCGGTGCCAGCACCAGAACCGTCCGCGTGCCCCAAAACAAGCGGCTCATCACATCACGTCCCAGGTGGTCTGTCCCAAGCCAGTGCTCTCGGGAAGGCCACTCCAGTCGAGAACTCGGCATCTCGGTTGGCGAGTATGGAGATATGATGGGAGCAGCCAGTGCAATGAAGACCCAAAAGAGCAGTATGGCTACTCCGAATGCCGCACTCTTGGACCGAAAGATGTCAGATATCATTGGGAGCAGCCTTCCGCCCGAGAGCAACACCCACTTCCACCAACTGCTTTTCCCGCTGATCGCAAAACCTGATGTTCGGGGATCTCGGACGGCAACGTTTTTGAACTATCGCGCATCATCATAACTCCTGTCTGACAGCCGATCACTCAAACCGAATGCGAGGGTTCAGGAAGAAACAGCCTATGTCCGCCACCACCTGGGATGCCACCGCCACAAAGGTTATTACCAGTGTTGCTCCCTCGAGCAATGTGACATCGTTCCGCATGGCTGCATCGAGCACCAGACGCCCCAGTCCCGGGTAGTTGAACAGCACTTCAACGATTACTACGCCACCAATCAGCCAATTGATATGAAGCATGATGGCAGTGAACGGCGCTATCAGAGCGTTGCGTAACGCATGCCGCCAGATGACTTTTGCCTTGGGTATCCCTTTCAGCACCGCTGTCCGAATGTAGTCGCTCCGCATTACCTCAGCCATGGTGACTCGAGTCAGGCGGGCCAGGTACCCTATCTCGTCAAAGGCCAATGTCAAAATAGGCAAGATTAACTTCTTTGAAAACTCGAATGCGCTGGCCTCTGGGTCCGGTATACTCGCGCCGGGAAGCCAACCTAGCCAGAGACAAAAAATCACGATCAGGTATACCCCACTGACGAATGCAGGACTGGATACCATGACGCTGCTCGTCAGGGAGATAATTCGATCCAAGAGCTTCCCTTCGGCCACGCCGGCGATACATCCCAACGCCAGGCCAAGCGGCATCATGAAGCAAAAACCCAGGGATGCAAGAATCAGCGAACGCTTGAGCCGCACTACAACGAGATCACGCACGGGACGGCGAACGTGGATGGAAATCCCGAAATCCCCTCGAAGACAACCAATAATCCAGTCGCCATAGCGTATCCAGGCCGGCCGGTTGAGGCCGAGTTCCTCACGCAGCTCATCAACTGCTTCGTCCAGTGCCCACCGACCAAGGGCTTCTCGAGCGGGGTCCACAGGAACCACCTCGGCGATAACGAAAACCAGTATCGAGATAACGAACATGGTCACAAGCATTGCCGCCATGCGGTTCAGAAGGAACCTCAGCATCTTTCCCTACCTCAAAAGATCTGCTTCCGGGCACTCACCTGTTCAGTGCTTGAGCAGCAAAATTGAGCTCTGTGACTTCCAACGCGATGTTGGAAGCCACAGAGCCACAGAACAGAACGCTCAGGCCAGCACGATGCCTAGGACAACCATACGGGGCCGTACTGCATTGCGGCATAACTGTAGCCATGCACTCGTTGTTGGTAGGCGTAGTAGTCAACATTCCAGAAAGATAGCAGCAGACCGGAGTCTTCTTGCATCATCCTCTGGACTTGGCACAGCAGTTGGCGTCGCTTCTCCACATCGACTGCAGCCTCGACCTGGTCCAAAAGCGCGTCGAACTCCTCGTTACAGTAGTGGAACTCGTTCCAGGGCACTCCGCACCGCATCCCCAGGCCGATATTGTCAGTCGCTAGCGGTCGACCGCTCCACCCACTGACGAGAAACGGCCACACACCCCACTGGTCCCAGAAAGGCGTGGCAGGCATGACGTTGACATTGATTTTGATGCCAGCCTGGGCAGCCATCTCCTTCAACACCTGGGCATAGGCAGGTCTATGCGCTGGGGTCGGTGCGGTGACGATTTCGGCCTCGAAGCCATCGGGGTAGCCCGCCTCAGCCAGGAGTGCTTTGGCTTTCTCTATGTCCTGCGGCCGATCCTTGTCGGTATCGGGGCACCACCCTTCGTGTTGTGGATTCACCCAATGATCCCAGGCTACGCTACCCCTAGGCATGCAGAGTTCTTTTATCCTTTTACGGTCCTGACACCACTTAAGGGCGTTGCGCACGCGTGGGTCATCGAACGGTGGCAAATCGCAGCGCACCACTATGGGCGAACTCCAGGGTTTGTCAATGAGCGCGAGAACGATGCTTTCACGCTTGTCCAGCTCTTCTACGATCCCTTCACCCACGGTATCCACCATGTCCACCTCATCTCCGACGAGGGAAGCCAGTTTAGAAGCGTCATCACCTCCAACTGTAATGACGACCCCATCGAGATAGGGCAGAGGTTTACCGTCCACGCCATTCTGCCAGTAACCCTCACGTCGCACAAGTTCCATCCTCTCGTCGGGAGTGAACTCCTTCATCAAGAATGGACCTGTCCCGATGGCGTGCTCGGCATCACCATGGTAGAAATCGTCCCAGCCGCCTTCGGGCGCGATTAGGCCCGGATAGTCGTACAGAAGCCAAGGGATACCATAGAAGGGCCGGTCAAGATGGAGCTTGATCGTGTAGTCATCCACCTTCTCGACGCCGGTGGAACTCAACATCGCCAACTTGGCTCGCATCCCCGACCCCGCATCTGGGTCCAGCCAGTGCAGGAAGTTCCACACAACATCGTCGGCGTTGAAGTCCTTCCCATTGTTGAACTTGACCCCCTGCTGTAAGTAGAGAGTCCACTCCTTCGCATCCTCACTGGGCTCCCACCGCTCACACAGAAGGGGATGTGGAACGTTGTCATCATCAACCCAAGTTAGCGTCTCCGCGACATTCCTCCCGACATTTCCGGTACCAACACCATCTGCGGCTGGATCTTCCATGTAAGGTATCCAACCATACGTAGTCCGCAGGGTGCCGCCGCGCTTGGGGAAGTTGGGTGGCAGGGCTGTGGGTGGCACTGGAGTTGGGGTGGGTGGCACTGGAGTTGGGGTGGGTGGCACTGGAGTTGGGGTGGGTTCAGGCGCCGGGGCGCATGAGGCGAGGAAAGCCTGGATGGCACCCAGGGACAGCCCCAACACGGCTGCGTTGCGCATGAACTCCCGCCGGCTGATCTTCTTCTGCAGATACTGTTCCTTCAACTCGGGGATGTACGGATGCACATCCTCCCTCTTCTTCTTGATGATCTCCATCAGGTACTCCTTCTTCCTTTCGCGAAGTTCTGATACAAGGTTTGGTTAAAGTGTGTAGCCCGCACCTCTAGAGTTTGTGCATTCAATCACCTCCCTCCACTCAACATCTGGAAACCGGTCCTGTGGACGATAACGTGGTTGCTTTTCCATATCTTGCTCCCCGCTGTCTTGACTGCTCCCAGTGTATTCCCATTCAGGCATAGTGTCAAAACAGTCAGGACCAATGACCGCCCTATGCAGGCTCGGTAGTTCCGTCAAGCACATGGTTGACGTACATCACATGGTTAAGAGCGGTCTGTCGGGCTTGGTGAAGATCACGTTGCTCGATAGCCTGAGCGATCGCCCTCTGAATACGGATAGAATCTTCCTTCACGTTTGGCAGTCTAACCATCTCGCTGATGACTTCTGAGAGCAATTTGCGCGCCAGGTGATAGAACTGCTCCAGCAGGTCGTTGTGGCCGGCCTTGGCCACCGCCAAGTGGAACTCTAGATCCGCCTCGACAAAGGCCTCCTCATTCTCAACTGTCGCTTCCATAGCCTTCAAGGCTTCCCAAATCCGCTCCATGTCCTCAGGAGTCGCCCGTTGAGCAGCAAACTCCGTCAAGGCGACCTCGGTCACAAAGCGGGCTTCATAGACCTCTCGAGCATTTAGCTCGCCCAGCCGGGTCTTAACCATAGTAGGATGGATCAGAGTATCCAATGCATCGTCCCGCACCCAAGTTCCCTTCCCTGGATGGGACTCTACCATCCCCACCGCAGTCAAAACTTGGATCGCCTCGTGAACAGTTGAGAGCCCTACACCGAGTTGGGCGGCCAAGTCTTTTCGCGGAGGCAAGAACTCTCCTGGCTGGACCTTCCCCGTCAAAATCATCTGACGGAGTTCCTGGGTGATATCAGCTACTAGGGTGCTTCTCTGGCGATGGGCCATCATCACATACTCACAATAATCTTTAGATATTCAGAAGTTCTGAATTTCATATATATTATATCACAATTTTTGGTAACTGCTCAGGCATAGAGTTACTATGCCAGGTTGCGTCCGTTTTCTTATGGAACTCTAACGTTTTCTTCATG
>Ga0315539_1002233_pt1 | contig 13988 bp, 10 predicted proteins | sample SalMarSW160150MG_FD_203097 | JGI IMG/M metagenome (GOLD analysis project Ga0315539, IMG submission 203097) | Salt marsh sediment microbial communities from the Plum Island Ecosystem LTER, Massachusetts, United States - Salt Marsh Sediment SW1601-150 ... | reverse complement strand
AAAAGATCTTTTTAGGAATATGTCTTGGGATGCAGCTCCTTTTTGAATACAGTATGGAAAATGGCAAAAACGAGGGGCTGGGTATATTCAAGGGCTCGGTAGAAAAGATACCTCCTGTTGTGAAAGTTCCTCATATGGGCTGGAATCAATTGCAGATATTAAAGAAAGAAAGCAAAATATTAGATGGGATCAGAGAAGGCGAAAATTTTTATTTTGTTCATTCCTACTATGTTAAACCGGAAAATAAAGATATTATAAGTAGTGTCACTGACTATGGTATTAAAATAGCGGCAGGTATTGAGAAGAGTAATGTTTACGGTATTCAGTTCCACCCTGAAAAGAGCAGCAGCTGCGGATTAAGGCTGCTGGAGAATTTTTGGAATATGGTAATAGAATAAAGACGATGATTATAATACCAGCAATAGATTTAATAAAGGGTCATTGTGTAAGATTGACCAGGGGCAAATTTAATACGGAAAAAAGGTATTTCGATGATCCAGTCGATACTGCCAGGATATGGAAAGAAGCAGGTGCGGAATGGCTGCATGTTGTTGACCTGGAAGGGGCCAGGACAGGCAGTGTAAAGAACCTGCGCACTGCAGCAGAAATAAGGGAAAAAGTAGATATAAAGATGCAGTACGGCGGAGGGATTAGAAATTTTAAAACTATAGAAATGATTCTGGACACTGGTATTGAAAGGATTATTCTTGGTACCAGAGCTATAGAAGATATAGATTTTCTGGAGAAGAGTATCTTAAAATACAAGAGCAGGATGATTTTAAGTCTGGATTATACTGCAGACGGAGTGATAAATAAAAATGGATGGCAGAAGAAGTCCTCATTCGATATATTTGAAATGACTACCAAAGTAGAAAAATTGGGTATGGATGAAATAATAATTACCGATATATCAAGAGACGGCACACTTAAAGGTATCAATCTGGGCTTTCTTAAAAGAATTTTAATAAGCTCTGATATGAATTTTATAATAGCTGGAGGTATAGGCAGTCTTGACGATATTAAACGCTTGAAGGAAATAGAAGATATGGGGATCAAAGGAATAATAATAGGTAAGGCTTTATATGATGAAAAAGTAAAAATAGATTTAAAAAAAGCTATAAAGATAGGATTAGGATAATGATAACAAAAAGAATAATACCCTGTCTGGATGTTGATAAGGGAAGGGTAGTAAAAGGAGTAAGTTTTGTAAATCTTAAAGATGCAGGGGATCCTGTTGAAATGGCAGCTTTCTATGACAGTGAAGGTGCTGACGAAATAGTATTTTTAGATATAACAGCTTCCCATGAAAAAAGAAAAACAGTACTGGATCTTGCCAGAAAAGCTGCAGAAAAGGTATTTATACCATTTATCATAGGAGGAGGCATAGGAAGCATAGAACAGATAAGGGAAATATTAAAAAAGGGCGCGGATAAGATTTCAATAAATACAGCTGCAGTAAAGGACCCCACCCTTATAAGCAGGGCTTCAAAGATTTTCGGAAGCCAGTGTATAGTAATTGCCATTGATGCAAAATATAAAAGTAAGGATTTCTGGGAGGTATATATTAACGGTGGAAGAATCCCTACCGGTAAAGATGCAGTCAGATGGGCAAAAAAAGTTGAAGAAATGGGAGCAGGAGAAATACTCCTTACCAGCATGGATAAAGATGGTACAAAGGATGGTTATGATCTGGAACTGACCCGTTCAATAACATCTGCAGTAAACATACCTGTTATTGCTTCAGGTGGGGCAGGAAATCTCGAGCATATGAGGGATGTCATAAAGTATACCGGTGCTGATGCGGTCTTGGTAGCGTCTATTTTCCATTATGGGCGGTACACTATAAGGGAAGCCAAGGAATACCTAAGATCTGAAGGTATAGACGTAAGACTATGAGTTTATTACTGAAGGTATAATAATTATAATTAAATATATTTGGTAAAAAAGGAATTATAAAAGTTATGAAAAAGAGTAATAAAAATAACAGAGAGAAGAATAAAGACCCTGAGCTGATAACTGCTGTCATACAGGATTATAAGAACGGTGAAGTGCTTATGGTAGCCTATATGAGCAGAGAGTCTCTAAAAAAAAGCTTGAAAACTGGTATGACCTGGTTTTGGAGCAGGACCAGAAAAAAACTCTGGCACAAGGGTGAGACATCAGGGAATATACAGAAAATAAAGGACATAAAATATGATTGTGATGGAGATGCCTTATTGGTCAGTGTAGAGCAGAGAGGAAATGCTTGTCACACCGGGAATAGAAGCTGCTTTTACAGGACTCTTAATAATATTGATAAAGATATAGATTTTAAGAAGGTTTCCGCGGGTGATTCAGGGCAGAGCATACTAAGTGAGCTTTATGATGTCATTGAAAGCAGGATCAAAAATAAAGTCTCTGGCTCTTACACTTACTCTCTGCATAAAAAGGGACTGGATGAAGTAATAAAAAAATTCGGTGAAGAGAGCATGGAAGTTGTCCTAGCATCAAAACATCAGGATAAAGCAAGTACGGTTTATGAGATAGCTGATCTTTTATATCATTTACTGGTCTTGATGGCAGAGAAAAAAATTACTTTGAAAGAAGTCTTTGACGAGTTAAAAAGCAGAAGAAAATAAGGAGTGACCATAGTGGGAGTAAAAAGAAGAATAGCACTTATTACCAGCGGCGGGGATGCCAGCGGTATGAATGCAGCCGTAAGAGCTGTCACCAGGTATGCGATATATAATGATCTGGAGGTATACGGATTTTACGAGGGTTTTAAAGGGCTGATCAATAATGATTTTGAAGTGTTAACTTTAAATAAAGTAAGCGGAATAATTGACCGAGGGGGCACTTTTTTATATTCGGCAAGGTCTGAGAGATTTAAATGCAGGGAAGGTCAGAAAGAGGCTATAGCAAATTTGAAAAAAAACAATATAGAAGGGCTGTTGCTATAGGTGGAGATGGTACATTTAGGGGTTCTCATGAGCTTTACAAGCAGGGAGTCCAGGTTGTGGGTATCCCGGCAACTATAGATAATGATGTAGTGGGTACTGATTACAGTATTGGTTTTGATACTGCCCTTAATGTGATAATCAATCTCATTTCAAAAATAAGAGATACGGCATCTTCCCATGACAGAATATTCGTAATAGAAGTAATGGGCAGAAATTCAGGAATAATTGCTGTAAATACCGGTATCGTATGCGGGGCTGACTATATATTGATCCCGGAAATAGAAGTAGACCTAGCAAAAGTGGCTAATAAAATCAAAAATCACAGAGAAGGTAAGAGGCATATTCTTGTAATAGTAGCAGAGGGAGCAGCAAAAGCAAGCGAAGTGGCATCATCTATAGAGCTTTTAGTAGGGAATGAGGTAAGGATCTCGGTACTGGGACATATTCAGAGAGGAGGTTCTCCTTCCGCCATGGATAGAATACTGGCTGCTGAGTTTGGCAAAAAGTCAGTAGACCTGTTGCTTGGAGGTAAAAGTGATTGTATGGTGGGGATCAAGAGCATGAAAATAGAGGTATCAAAGTTTGAGGATATTTTTGAAAATAAAAAGGAAATAGACAAAGAACTATATAAACTGGCACATATACTTGCTTTTTAAGGTTTTTTTGAGTGATTTTCTCTAATTATATAGAAAGATTTTACATCTAAATTAATGATTTTACACTGGTGCCGAAGGTCGGGGTCGAACCGACACGAACCTCGCGGTTCACTGGATTTTGAGTCCAGCGCGTCTTCCAATTCCGCCACTCCGGCGCTCTAAAATAATACAATTTATGCCGATTATAATCAAGAATCAGGCAGATAAAAAAATACAATATCTTTTCTTAACGGTTATTCGCATTTTAAGTTAAATGCTATAATATAAAATTGTTCATTTTTTTAAAGATATAGTCATTTTTAGGAGATTTAATTGAAAAACAGCAGAGGCAGCAAAGCTATTTTAATTGATGGTAATAACGTTGCATATCGTGCTTTTTACGCAATCCCTGATAGTATTTCCACTTCATCGGGTATCATAACCAATGCTGTTTTGGGCTTTACCAATATGCTTTTAAAGCTTATAGAAGATCAAAATCCCGATATTATAATATGCGCATTTGACAGCAAGATGCCGACCTTCAGGCATAAAATGTTTGATCAGTATAAAATACACAGGAAGAAAATGCCAGATGAATTGTCAAAACAGTTTCCCTTGATCAAAGAAGTCCTTGATGCCTTTGGTATCATTTACCTGGAAAAGGATGGTTTTGAAGCTGATGATATTCTTGCAGATATAGCAAATAATATCAGAAGCAAATATGACCATATAATAATAGTGACAGGTGATAAAGATATATTGCAGCTGGTTTCAAATAATATAAAGGTTATGGGAATAAAAAGGGGTATTACGGATACTTTGATGTATGATAGGCAGGCGGTAGAGGAAAAATTCGGAGTAAGTCCGGAAAGGATAAAAGATCTTTTAGCTCTGATGGGTGATAGCTCTGATAATATTCCTGGAGTTCCAGGCATAGGTCCAAAAACAGCAAGAATGCTTATAAAAAAGTATGGCTGTATTGAAGATATATATAAAAACATCAGTAAAATAGAAAATCAGAGATTGAGGGAGCTTTTAATTGATAATAAAGAAATTGCCGTGCTTAGTAAAAAACTGACTTCATTAAAGACTACTCAGGATATGAATATTGAGCAGGTCATAAATAACAGTTTTAAAAAGGTCAGCTTTAAAAAAGTAAAGCATCTATTTAACAGTCTTGAATTCAGATCCCTGGAGAAGAGACTAAACAGTCTAAAGGATAAAATTGATTTTAAGGACGATATCCTAAAAGTCAAAAAAGAGACTTATAAAATCAATTTAAAACATTTGACTGGTGATTTAAACTTTGATAAATGGAGTAAAGAATTTGGTAAATTTATATATATAGCAGATTTTGGAGGCGAAGATGGATTATATGGGATTATATTATATCCTGGAGGCAGTGATGCTTATCTTATAAATATCGAAGATTTAAAAGAGAGCGGCATAAAAAAGGACATAATAAAATTACTGGGGAATAAAGGGGTAATAAAATCAGGTTTTAATTTAAAAAAAATATACAAGATATTAAAGGATTTTAAAATTGAGCTGAAAGGGCAGTTTATAGATTATGAAATATTATATTTGATTTTAAACCCTGTTAAATCACAGACAGATTTGGAAGAAATCATAAGGGATATTATAAGTGTAGATATAGAAGATATAGGAGTGGGTAAAGGAAAAGATGAAGATGTTTTAACTAAAGAAGAAGAAACGGGAAAAGAAAAGCAGCTGAAATTTGAGCTTTATGGGGTTAAAAAGACTGAAATAGAATTAAAAGAAGAAAAATTTGATGAAGTATTAAAAAAAATAAGTCTGTATAAAAAAATAGGGATGGAGCTGCTAGAAAGGATAAAAAAAGAGGGATTGGAAGAGTTGTATTATAAAATAGAAGAGCCTCTTATAAGAGTACTGGCTGAGATGGAATATACAGGAGTGAATATAGATAGGGGGTATTTAAAAAGTTTAATAAAAAAATACGATATTGATATAGGAGAACTTAAAAAGAATATTTACCAGCTCTGCGGGGAAGAGTTTAATATAAACTCTTCGCAGCAGTTGTCCGAGATTCTTTATAAAAAGTTAAAGCTTCCCATTACCAAGAGGACTAAAACAGGCATTTCCACGGATGCCAGTTCTCTAAGAGCTATTTATGAAAGTTCTCCGGTAATAGAAAAAATTTTGGACTACAGGGAAAAGACCAAGCTTAAAAATACCTATATTGATGTTTTGCCCGGCCTGATAGACCATAAGGATTTGAGAGTTCATACCACATACAGCCAGCTGGGGACTTCTACAGGAAGGATAAGCAGTAGTGAACCAAACCTGCAAAATATACCGGTCAGGACTGAGTATGGAAGACAGATAAGGAAAGCTTTTATACCCGGAGAAGTTTATGATCTGATCCTGGCCTCGGATTATTCACAGATAGAGTTAAGAGTGCTGGCACACCTTTCAGGCGACGGCAACCTGATAGATTCATTTGATAGAGAAGAAGATATACATGTAAGGACAGCTTCCGAGATTTTCGGTGTCAGTTATTCTGATGTAGATGATAATTTAAGAAGAAGAGCTAAAACTATAAATTTCGGGATCATATACGGGATGACTGAATATGGTTTGAAGAACAGGCTTTCTATTCCAGAAGATGAAGCAAGAGAATATATTAATAAGTATTTTGAGAGATATTCGGGTGTAAAGAAGTATATAGAGTTTTTAAAAGACGAGGCTTATAAGAAAGGTTATTCAACTACTATTTTTGGCAGAAAGAGATATATAAAAGAGCTCGGAAGTTCGAATGAAAGGATAAGGAGTCTGGGGGAAAGATTTGCGGTAAATACACCCATACAGGGAAGCGCTGCAGATATAATGAAGCTTTCAACTATTAAGCTTTTTGAAGAGTTGGAATCAAAAAATGTAGATAGCAATATAATACTGCATGTTCATGATGAACTGGTTCTGGAATTGAAAGAAAAAGACCTGGAAAGGGTCAGAAAAATAGTAGTAGAATCAATGGAAAAATGCATCAGGTTAAAGGTAAAGCTCAAAGTTGACATAAAGACCGGCAGAAATTGGTATATTTAAAAAATTATTTTATAATATTGATTATTATTTTTTTGCGTGTTATCCTTTTTCAATATTAAAAATAGAGAGTGATTTATTAAAATATGGCAAAAAATGACATTAATAAAAAAATAACCAATGAAAATTGCATGATAGAAAATGAGAATGGTGAAATGGTACCTAATTATGACCTTACCATGGTCAGTTTAAATGACGGAGATCTGGTCAAGGGTAAAGTAGTAAAAATTGACAAGGATGAAGTCCTGGTTGATGTAGGTTTTAAATCAGAGGGAGTCATACCCTTGAACGAGTTATCGATAAGAAATAATGTTAAACCCGAAGATATCCTGAAAGTTAATGATGAAATAGAGATCATGGTTCTTCAGAAAGAAGATCAGGACGGACGTTTGCTGCTTTCAAAGAAAAGAGCCGAAGTAGAACAGAATTTTGACAGAATAGAAAAAATTTATGAAAAAGGTGATACCGTAGAAGGTGAGATCATAGAATGTGTTAAAGGCGGTCTGATAGTTGATATAGGTCTCAGGGGATTTCTTCCAGCATCATTGATAGATGTAAGAAAAATCAAAGAACTGGAATCCTATATTGGTGAAAAGTGTGTTTGCAAGATAATTGAAGTCGATAGAAACAGGAATAATGTCGTTTTGTCCAGAAAAGTCATCATTGAAGACGAAAGAAGAGAGCAGCGGAAAGAAATACTCAGTAATATGGAAATCGGTCAGGTAAAAAAGGGCGTAGTGACCAGTATCGCAGATTTCGGAGCATTTGTTGATGTAGGCGGTGTTGACGGACTGGTCCATATATCAGAACTTTCATGGAATCATGTAAAGCACCCTTCAGAAGTAGTCACCGTAAATCAGGAAGTAGATGTGGAAATACTGGATATTGATTATGAGAAGCAGAGGCTTTCTCTGGGATTAAAGCAAACCCAGAAAGATCCATGGCTGGAGAGGATAAAAAAATATTCTGTTAAAGGTATTGTGAAAGGGAAAGTGACCAGGATAGTAAAATTTGGTTTATTTGTGCAGATAGAAGAAGATCTTGAAGGTCTGGTACATATATCAGAACTGAGCCAGGAACCGGTAAAAAGACCAAGTGATATCGCAAAGATCGGTGATGAGTTAGAAGTAAGGATTATTGATATAGATTTTGATAAAAGAAGGATGGCTTTCAGCATCAAGCAGGTAGAGAATCCAGAAGAAGCAGAGGAGGAAGAAGAAAAAGAACCAAAGAAAGCTAAAGTAGAAGTAAAAGATAAAAAGACCAAGGCAAAAAAGAAAGAGTCTGGGAAAGCCGATAAAAAGGTAGAAGCTTCAGATAAAAAGGATAAGGAAGTCAAGGTTAAAGAAAAGAGTACGGAAGCAGAAGATAAAGAATCCAAAAAGAAAAGAAAAATCGAAGAAATACTACAGGAGATGAAAGACGAAGCCGATATAGGATAGTCTGATTCAGCCGATTATATACATTCTGAAAAGCTGCAAATTGCCACAACGATATATTAAAAAAATAGTTAAATTGATACTATCTTTTAATATAATTTAATCTTCTTTTGAATAACGGTCTTACTGAATTATTGAGGGAAAGGAGTATATGATAATAGTAATAGGGGTTACCGGAAGAATTGCATCGGGTAAAAGTACAGTATGCGGGTATATAAAAAGTATAAAAAGAAATACCATAGTACTAGATGTGGACAGGTTGGCAAAAAACATTTATTTTAAAAAACCAGATGTTCTAAATAAAGTAAGAGAGATATTTGGAGATGAGATTTTGGACTACAAAGGAGACTTGGATTTTAATTCTCTGGGAGAGAAAGTTTTTTCTAATAAAAAAGAACTGGAGAAATTAAACAGATTTATGTTCCCCCTTATCCGTGAAGAGGTAAAGGATCTTCTAAACAAAAATCAAAAAAAAGATTATATAGTAGTAGATGCCGCAGTGCTTTTTGATTGTAAGTTAGATTTATTATGCGATTATATTATTCTTGTTGAAACTTCTGATGAAAATAGAAAAACATTTTTAAAAAATAAAAATTTATTGAACAATGATATAAAATTAAGAGTAGAAGGACAGCATATAAAAATAGATAGGGAAAAAGTAGATTTTTTTATTGATAATAATGGTTCCAAAGATAGTTTGTTTAAAAGGGTAAAGGATATTTTGGTAAATATCTAAATATGAAATTATAAATACGGAACCGGGAATGCTTGACCATAAATTTAAAATAGTATCCAACTACTCGCCCCAGGGTGATCAGAGCAAAGCCATAAGTCAGCTGACAGAAGGAATCAAGGAAAATCTTAAGTTCCAGAGCCTGCTGGGAGTCACCGGATCGGGTAAGACTTATTCTATAGCCAATGTTATAAAGAACATCCAGCTTCCAACCCTGGTCCTGGCTCCTAATAAGACTCTTGCAGCTCAGCTCTGTAATGAGTTTAAGGAATTTTTTCCCCATAATGCAGTAGAGTACTTTGTCAGTTATTATGATTACTATCAGCCGGAAGCATATTTGCCCGGTAAGGATATCTACATTGAAAAGGATGTTGATATAAATGAAGAAATAGAAAAACTAAGACTGTCAACCACCAATTCTCTCTATACAAGAAATGATGTTATAGCGATTGCAAGTGTTTCATGTATATACGGTCTTGGTTCTCCTTCCGAATATGGAAAGCAGAGGATTGTCCTAAGATTAAATGAAGAATTTCCCAGAGAAGAAATAATAGACAGGCTTATCAATATAAGGTATGAAAGAAACGATTATGAATTTATTAATGGTAAATTCAGAGTAAAGGGAGATACTATTGAAATATTCCCGGCATATCAGGATAGGGCAGTCAGGCTGCAGCTTATGGGGGATGAACTGGAAAAGATTGTGGAGTTCAATCCTGTATCAGGTGAGGTTTATGGAGAATGCCAGGTATATATCATATCACCAGCGACTCATTTTCTGGCAACTGAAGAGTGGGTCGATAACGCCTTAAAGACTATAGAAGAAGAGCTTGAAGAAAGGATAAAGTATTTTAAGGACCATAATAAGCTGCTTGAAGCCCAGAGGATAGAATCTAGGACCAGATACGATATGGAAATGATAGCAGAACTTGGTTTCTGCAGCGGTATTGAGAATTATTCAAGACATATACTGAGTAAAAAACCGGGAGAACCGCCAAATACTCTGCTTGATTTTTTTCCTGATGATTTTCTTGTTGTTATTGACGAATCCCATATAGCTGTTCCTCAAATAAGGGGTATGTTTGAAGGAGACAGGTCAAGAAAACAAACCCTGGTAGATTATGGATTCAGGCTTCCTTCAGCTCTGGATAACAGACCTTTAAGATTTGAGGAATTCGAGAAAAAGGTCAAAAGGGTGATATTCACTTCAGCTACACCGGGAACTTATGAAAAAAAAGTAAGCGGCAAAATAGTGGAGCAGATAATCAGACCTACCGGTCTTGTGGATCCGGAAGTATATGTAAGGAAAACCAGGGGGCAAATAGACGATCTGATACATGAGATAAAAAAAGTGATAGGCAGAGGTGAGAGAGTTCTTGTGACTACTCTTACAAAGAAAATGGCAGAAGATCTGACCGATTATCTGGCCGGCAAAAAGATCAGGGTCAGATATCTGCATTCTACTATAGAAACACTGGAGAGAGTAGAGATATTAAGGGATCTGAGGACCGGAGAATTTGATGTACTGGTGGGAATAAATCTACTGAGAGAAGGATTGGACCTGCCGGAGGTATCATTGGTGGCTATACTCGATGCAGATAAAGAGGGATTCTTAAGGTCGGAAATATCATTGATACAGACTATTGGAAGAGCGGCAAGGAATGTCAACGGAATAGTCATAATGTATGCAGATAAGATAACCAATGCTATAAAAAATGCTTTATCTGAGACAAATAGAAGAAGGGATCTGCAGATTAATTATAATAAGAAACACAATATTATACCCAGGACTATTGACAAAACCATATCTGATATATTATATAGCAGTGGGATAAGGACCAGAGGAAAAGTAAAAGCTGATTCCAGAGTGAGCGAAAAGGTAAAAAGATTCAGCGAGGATAAATTGCTGGATATGGACCCGTCTGAAGTCGCTAAAATAATAAGTGGATTGGAAGAAAAGATGCATCTGGAAGCAAGGGAACTAAATTTTGAAAATGCTGCCGCTATAAGAGACGAGATAAAGAGAATAACCAAAATAACTAATATTGAGATCAGGAAATAGAAGCGATGAAAGAAGAGATAATAATAAAGGGTGCCAGGGAGCATAATCTTAAAAATATAAATCTAAGGATCCCTAGAAATGAGTTCATAGTTTTTACCGGTGTGAGCGGCTCCGGTAAGTCATCGCTGGCATTTGACACTATTTATGCCGAGGGACAGAGGAGGTATGTAGAATCACTGTCCTCATATGCCAGACAGTTTCTGGGGCAGATGGAAAAACCCGATGTAGACCTGATAGAAGGTCTATCACCGGCGGTATCCATCAATCAGAAAGGCGTTTCTAAAAACCCGAGGTCTACTGTAGGGACTATAACTGAGATATATGATTATCTAAGAGTTCTTTATGCCCGGATAGGGGTACCCTATTGTTACAAGTGCGGCAAGCTTATAACCAGGCAGACTGTAGACCAGATAGTAGACAGGGTATTTGAACTGCCTGAAGGAACAAGATTCCAGGTTCTTTCACCTATTGTCAGGGGCAGAAAAGGTGAGTATGCAAGAGCTTTTGAAAATATAAGAAGCAGCGGTTATGCCAGGGTCAGGGTAGATGGAAAGATTTATGAACTGGATGAAGGTTTTGACTTAAAATTGGATAAAAATATAAAGCATGATATTGAGATCATAGTAGACAGGTTGAAGATAAGTAAGGGTATAAGAAAAAGACTTACTGAAGATGTTGAGATATCACTCAGGGAAAGCGAGGGCATTGTCTATATCCAGATGTTGGATACAGGAGAAATAAAGAGTTTTTCAGAGAATTTTTCCTGTGTGGACTGCGGTATAGATTTTGAAGAACTAACGCCCAGGATGTTCTCTTTTAACAGTCCTTATGGCGCATGTAAGGAATGCGGAGGTCTTGGAATAAGCAAAAAGGTAGATCCTGATCTGATAGTGGAGCACCCGGAATTAAGCATTATGGGTGGTGCTATGCCGTTTTTTAATATGAATTATTCCAACTATTATTCGCAGCTGATGAAAAGCCTTGCGGAGGAATATGGATTTGATCTGGATGTCCCCTTCAAAGACCTTGATGAAAATGTAAAAAAAATAATCCTTTATGGGACTGATGGAAGACGTATAAGGGTGAGTTATATAAATCATAAAGGTAAATTGAGGAATTATTATTTAAGATTTGAAGGACTTGCCAATAATTTAAGCAGAAGGTATTTGGAAACGGAATCCGATGTCCAGAGGATAAGAATAGAAAAAATGATAAGTAACACGCCATGTAAAAGCTGCAACGGTAAGAGGCTGCGGAAGGAAAGTCTTGCGGTAAAGATAAACTCACTATCTATAGCCGATTTTTGTGAAAAAACTATTGAAGAGGGTATAGAATGGTTAGGATCACTCAAGCTGACTGAAAGAGAAAAAATGATCGGCGAGAGACTTATCAAAGAAATAATCGAGCGTCTTAATTTCTTAAAAGATGTAGGGCTTGGGTATCTGACTCTGGACAGAAAATCCAGTACTCTTTCCGGAGGAGAGTCACAAAGGATAAGACTTGCCACTCAGATAGGTTCGGGACTGGTGGGGGTTCTTTATATACTGGACGAGCCGAGTATAGGTCTTCATCAAAGAGACAATAAAAAGTTGATAAGTGCGCTGAAGAGATTAAGGGATCTGGGTAATACTATAATAGTTATAGAGCATGATGAAGAGACAATAAGAAGTTCAGATTTTATAGTTGACATAGGTCCGGGCGCAGGGATTCACGGAGGGAATATTGTATGCACCGGAAAACTGGATGATATAAAAAGATGCGGTAGTTCTATAACAGGAAAATACCTTACCGGAGAGAAATCCATACCTGTTCCCAAACAAAGAAGGGAAGGCAACAGTAAATATTTAATAATCAAGGGAGCAAGAGAGCATAATCTAAAGAATATCGATGTACGTTTGGAATTGGGAAAACTTATTGCGGTAACAGGAGTTTCAGGTTCAGGAAAAAGTACCCTGGTAAATGAAATACTTTATCCTTCGCTTTCAAACCTCATTATGAGAACCAGCCACAAACCAGGCAGCCATGAAGGGATAATCGGTTATGAGAATCTGGATAAAGTCATTGTAATAGACCAGTCCCCGATAGGAAGGACACCCCGTTCAAATCCGGCGACATATACGGGAGTATTTACGTATATCAGAGAATTATTTTCAAAGACACATGATTCCAAAGCAAGGGGTTACAAGCCGGGCAGGTTTAGTTTTAATGTAAAAGGTGGAAGATGCGAGGCCTGCAGCGGGGACGGTGTAATAAAAATAGAGATGCATTTCCTGCCTGATATATACGTTCCCTGTGATGTCTGCAAGGGTAAGAGATTTAACCGGGAAACACTGGAAATAAAATACAAAGGTAAAAACATTGATGATGTATTAAATATGACTGTTGAAGAGGCTATGAACTTCTTTGAGAATATTCCCAGAATTAAAAGAAAATTAGAGGTGATAAATGATGTAGGTCTGGGTTATATTGAGTTGGGGCAATCTTCTACGACATTGTCAGGCGGAGAAGCTCAGAGGGTTAAATTATCAACGGAACTCTCAAAAAAAAGTACAGGTAATACCCTTTATCTGCTGGATGAGCCTACTACCGGACTGCATTTTGATGATATAAAGAAATTACTTGCTATTTTAAAAAGATTGGTGGATGCAGGCAATACTGTTCTGGTCATTGAACACAACCTTGAAGTAATTAAGACAGCTGATTATATCATAGATCTGGGACCAGAAGGCGGAAATAAGGGCGGAAGAGTAATTGCTCTTGGTACTCCTGAGCGGGTAGCAGAAAACGGAGATTCCTATACCGGTAAGTTTCTAAAAATGTATATGAGCAGGAATTTAATCAGGACGACCATATGAATACCAGGATAAGTAAAAGAAATGAAAATAGTTATGAGGTAGATAAGGTAAGAGAACTATTAAATATTCTTCCCAAAAGGACCGGGGTATATATCTTTAAAAATTCCAAAGGCGATATCATATATATAGGAAAGGCAAAAAATATCCGTAACCGTGTGAGGAGTTATTTCCAGAGAAGGGTAGAGAATGTTTTTTATATGAAACCTTCAGATTTTATAGAGAAAATAAAGTCAATAGATTATAT
>Ga0315539_1002228_pt1 | contig 14006 bp, 14 predicted proteins | sample SalMarSW160150MG_FD_203097 | JGI IMG/M metagenome (GOLD analysis project Ga0315539, IMG submission 203097) | Salt marsh sediment microbial communities from the Plum Island Ecosystem LTER, Massachusetts, United States - Salt Marsh Sediment SW1601-150 ... | reverse complement strand
GTAAATGGTCAGGTAATAAGGATGCTAAACCGGTCTGGTTCTGGAACGGCGATTATGATGGATGTGTTGGAAGCCCTGCATACCGCGAACTTTATACCCGCTGGCTGCAATTCGGCGTATTTTTGCCGCTGTTCCGCTCACATGGAACCGATAAGCCCCGTGAAATCTGGAATTTCGGTAAACCGGGCGAGATGTTCTATGATGCAATCGAAAAATTCATAAATCTGCGTTATCATCTGATGCCATATATTTATTCGATGGCAATGCGCGTAACGCTGGACGACTACACCATAATGCGCAGCCTCCTGTTCGATTTTCCTGATGATAAAAAGGTCAAAGAAATAAATGATCAATTTATGTTTGGAGACGCCTTGCTGGTATGCCCGGTTACCCACTCCATGTACTTTGACCGTTCGGGTGAAATTGATGCAGAAAAAAGAAGGACATGCTATCTGCCCGAAGGCGCGGGCTGGTACGATTTCTGGACGTCTGAATTTTATAAAGGCGGGCAGACTGTTAATGCAGACGCAGGTATAGATAAAATACCCATTTTTGTGAGGGCTGGAAGCATACTGCCCATGCAAAAAACCGTACAACATACGCTGGAAGATCCGGGTGCTTTGGAAGTATGGATTTACAAAGGTTCAGACGCCTCGTGTTCGAATTATAACGACGACGGTATTAGCTATGATTTTAAAAAGTGCAAATATGAACATCTGAGGTTTGAATGGGATGACGCGGGAAAGCGGCTTACAATACGCGAATACAGCAGGTTCCGTAATACTCCGATTACTCTGCAGATTCATTGCGGAGGCGCTCAAAGGACGGTAAGTTTTGACGGCAGCGATTTGATAATATGCTTTGACTAAGTTTATAAATTATACATAACGGGAGGAAGAAAAGATGATTTGAGGAAGATTTTGAGTAAAATAGTTTAAGGTCTAATATTTTTAAATGGAGGAATCATATGAAAGATTATTTTCCTGATGTAAGTAAAATAAAATATACAGAGGATAAGCTTAAAAAGGGCTTATATTTCAGGCACTATAATGCTGGTGAAATAGTAGCTGGTAAGGCCATGAAGGAGCATCTAAGATTTTCAATGGCATTCTGGCATACTATGGGCGAGGAGGGTGAGGATCCATTCGGGGCAGCCACTGCTGTTCGTCCCTGGCACGGTGCACCTACTCCGATGAAGATGGCTGAGGAAAAAGTATATGCAGCTTTTGAAATTATGCAAAAATTAGGAATAGAGTACTTCTGTTTTCACGACAGAGATATAGCTCCCGAGGGCGGCACCTTATCTGAGACAAATAAAAATCTTGATAAGATAGTGGAATTGATAAAAAAGATGATGTCGGATACCGGAATAAAAGTCCTGTGGGGTACAGCTAATCTTTTTAGCAACCCCAGGTTTATGCATGGAGCATCGACCAGCTGTAATGCTGACGTATTTGCGTATGCATCAGCCCAGGTCAAAAAGGCACTGGAAGTGACAAAGGAGCTCGGTGGCCAAAATTATGTTTTCTGGGGAGGTAGAGAAGGTTATGAGACACTGCTGAATACGGATATGAAGCTGGAAATGGATAACCTGGCATATTTTATGCATATGGCTGTGGATTATGCGCATGAAATAGGATTTGACGGGCAGTTTCTAATAGAGCCAAAACCTATGGAACCCACGAAGAGTCAGTATGACTTTGATGCAGCCACAGTTATAGCTTTTTTAAAATCATATGATCTTGATAAGGATTTTAAACTTAATATAGAAGCAAACCACGCTACACTTGCCGGACATACTTTCCAGCATGAATTGATGGTCGCAAGGGTAAACGGCTTTCTGGGGTCCATAGATGCAAATCAAGGTGATTTACTACTGGGCTGGGATACAGACCAGTTTCCAACAGACTTGTATTTAACCACTCTCTGCATGTATGAAGTGCTGAAAATGGGAGGCTTTACAAAAGGTGGATTAAATTTTGATGCAAAGGTGAGAAGACCATCATTTAAACCTGAAGATATTTTTTATGCTCATGTTGCTGGAATGGACAGTTTTGCAAAAGGTTTAAAGGCGGCACAGAAGATGTTGGATGATGGTATATTAGAAGAGTTTATTTCTGAGAGGTATAAAAGTTATGATATGGGAATAGGTAAAAAGATAATGGAAAGAAAAGTTGATCTCAAGTCTCTTGAAAAATATGCTCTTGGATTAAAAGAGATAAAAAATTCTTCTGGAAGGCAGGAGTATTTGGAAAGTCTTTTAAATGAATATATTTTGAATGTGAAGTAAAGAGGAACGAGTTTGAATATCAAGCTATATACAATATCTTAAAAATTCAGCTGATAAATGATATAAAAGATGCTGGTATTTTATAAAAGTGGTTGAAAAATACCTTAAAGATAGAAATCCTCATTTAAGTTTAGACTTGTAATAAGTTTATAGATTTCAGTTATTGGGTCTTTTTCAAATGCGTTAGGTAATTTTATAATCTCTCTTGAATTTGAAAACAAAACAGATAAAATAAAGGCTCACCGGTGTTATAAAACCAGCATTTGGCTGATTCGGGGCGGATGGCGGAGGCGATACACCTAGCGCATACCTTAAAAATCTAGAGGATATAGCACTAGTTTTAGCAAATGTCGAAGATAATTCAATTAATGTAGATCTTACATTTAAAAAGAAAATCAAAGTCATTTAAATATAAAAGCTCGGTATAATGCCGGGCTTTTTGCATTATAAAAAGACTTAAGTAGAAAGTCTTATAAAATGGGCAAGGATAATTTAAGAGATGGCCGGGCAAAGAATTGGTTTTATCTGGAAAATGATCTACTGGATATGGAAGACTTAAATATTTATGAAAAAATGATCTATATTGTTATTGCCAGATATGTAAATAAAGAAGATAAAGCATTTCCAAGTATTCCAACTATTGCAAAAAAAGGCTCCATGTCAGAAAGACAGGTTCAAATAATTATAAGCTCTCTTATTAAAAAAGATCTTATAAAAAAAGAATCAAGGATAAATAGATATAATAAATCAAAGACTTCTAACTTATATACTCTATTGTCTGTTAGGAAAATTAAGTCCAATAAAGATAATAAGGAAGAGGTGGTGCATGTCATTCACCACCCTGGTGAATACAATGCATCAACCCTGGTGAATGAGGTTCACCCTAACAATACCAATATTAAAAAGACCAATTTAAATAACGTTAAGAGAGGCGATAGTAAAGAGGTTGTGAAAAACTCTGGAGGCAAGATAAAGGAATATCATTTACCAAAAAGGTTTAGATCCAGAGATAAGGAACTACTGGCTAAGGAAATAGCAGAAGAACTGAAGGATAACCACAGTCTAGGAGCATTCCGCACTGTAGTTGATAAAATCTCAGAGCAGCAGATAAGAATATTTTTAAGTATTATCAAGGATACATACCTTACCGGAAGAATTAAAAATAACAGGGGTGCGATGTTTGTATCACTTGCCAAAGCTTATGCCGGAAAAAATAAAATAAATCTTAGTTTTAGGTAATTAATATAAAAATTACTACCTTTAAACTAAAAAACTGGATTTTTTCTTCTGAAACAACTGGATAAAATCCTCGGCATTTATTATAATATGCCTATGAAAACATCCAAGGAAGACATGATAGATAAAAAACATAAAAAGATTATAAAGGTATTCAAAATGCATAATGGATATGCCAGGTCAAAAGATATTCTGGCTGAGGGTATCCATCAACGTGATGTAAAAAGCATTCTGGATAAAGGAATAGTCATCAAAGTAAAAAATGGACTTTATAGGCTCTCAGATACCCTGGTTATATCCAACCAGAGCTTTATTGATCTTGCCTATGCAGTTCCAGAAGGAGTTATTTGTCTGCTTTCGGCTCTCTCTTACTATGAACTGACAACTTTTAACCCTTCGGTTATATCAATGGCAATTCACAGAAAGTCCTGGCGGCCTAAAATCGAATACCCACCAGTTGAATTTTACTATTTTTCTAAGAAACAATTTGAAGCAGGCATTGATAAAATAAAGATCAGAGATCATAAGATGAATATCTACTGCATAGAGAAAACTATTTGTGATTGTTTCAGGTATCGCAATAAGCTGGGAATTGACATAGCCAAAGAAGGGCTATCTGAATATCTTAAACGTAAAGACCATAATCTGGAGAAGCTGCTTGAATATGCTAAAATCTGCAGAGTTGATGCACTAATGGAGATATGGGTAAATGCTATGATTTAGGAGAAGCAAAATGGAAAAAGAAGTTAAAAATAAAGCAGCTTCGATAAGAGCAAAACTTATGAAAATGGCAAGAGCTGAAGGTATAGATTTTGATGCTCTTCTACTGAGATATTTTCAGGAAAAGTTTCTCTATCGCCTTTCAATTTCCAAGTTTTCTGACCATTTTGTGTTAAAAGGAGGACTTCTGTTGATCTATTTAAAGATGCCAATGTTGCGTCCTACTAAAGACATTGATTTTCTTGCAGAACAGGTAAAAAATGATCCTGATGATATTGAACATATTTTTAGAGATATCGCTAATGTAACTTGTGATGATGGGGTTAAATTTAATTCTTCATCCATAACCACCGAACGGATAAAAGAAGATGCTGATTATGAAGGGATACGGCTCAAGATAGAGGCAACTTTGGGTCAGGCAAGAAAAAGATTGCAAATGGACATCGGCTTTGGCGATATAATAATTCCCAGATCCAAAGTAGTAGAGTTCCCAACTTTACTGGGTGAAAAACCACCAAGAGTTAAAGTATATTCAATTGAAAGCATTGTCTCTGAGAAGTTTGAGGCCATGGTTAAGTTGGCTATGGCCAATAGTAGAATGAAAGATTTTTACGATGTATATTCTCTATCTATTAGTCATAATTTTCAGGGTAGAATACTTAAGAAAGCGGTCGAGTCTACTTTTCAGAAAAGAAAAACTCCCATACCCGATAACCCACTGGTCTTTCGAACAGAATTTTATGCAAATAAGGAAAGGCAGAAGCAGTGGACTGCCTTTCTTCGTAAATTGCGGCTCCATGATGTAAGTCAAGAATTCAGCGAAATAATGAAAAGAATTATTAATTTCCTTGAGCCCGTAATAATCTCAATTAGAGGTAGAACACAAATGAATAAATCATGGGATAACACTATGAGATCTTGGAAAAAGTGACTTTCTAAAAACTTATAAAGTATGATATTAGATGATTGCGTATAGCATCCTCAAAGTTAAAATAAATTCAATACATTATAGTCGTGAAAATTCCAGGGTGTAGATCGAGGGTCCCCCAAAAACTAGTCCACCTATAATGTCAGTAATCCGGCTTAATGAGGGCACAGCAAAGTTATTTGTTCTAATTGTGGGGTTACTGCATTGGATTAGAATTACTTAAAAAAAGTAGAGATAAAAAAATAGTAAATATTAAATGGTAAACCTAGGTTTACCATTTAATGCTATACATGGAGTATATTTACAAAGGCTAATAAAACCACTTCCTACATATTATAATGAACATCCTACCCACCGCCCTAAGATAAAAACGCCCCACGCCCCTTACCCCTTTTTGAAATTCGCACACGGCTCATTTTCAAAAAGCCCCTGCTATATACTCTTTTTCTTAGGACTGATAAAATTACAACCCGTGCATTTATTGAAAACCTGGCTTTTTGGCTACCTGGTTTCCAATAGCCCACACAGTGCAATCCACCAACCCACATATTTCTTGATATCCTTAGCGATATCTCTTATGAGCATTAACCTATTTTCCAATTCCCCCATTTCATACCCCCCAATCTATTAAAATTTACTTATACATACTTGAATGGTATAGTTAACAATAAAAATATATAAGGAAATATAAAATATGGGACTGCAAAAAGTAAGTACGATGCTTATGGAAGCGGATAAAAAGGGTACCGCGGTTATTGCTTTCGACACCATGAACTATGAAAGCATTGCCTGGCTTATTGATGTTGCTGAGGAAGAGCAGATTCCGGTAATTCAAATGTTCTACCCTGCCTTGAAAAATTATATTCCATTTGAAGTCTTTGCTTCTACAGTTAAGCAACTTGCAGCAAAGGTTGAAATTCCAATAGGACTTCATTTGGATCATAGCAGGTCTTATGATGAAATCCTGCAGGCAATCAAGGTAGGATTCACATCTGTTATGTTTGACGGATCAGCGTTGCCTTATGAGGAAAATATCAGGATTACATCAAAAGTTGTAGAAGCTGCTCATGCCATGGGAGTCGATGTTGAAGCAGAACTCGGATTTGTCGGGTTAGCATCAAAGGTTGAAGATTTTACGAATGCGGATCTATTTACGAAGCCCGCAGAAGCGAAGGAGTTTATAGAGAGGACAGGTGCGGACTACTTAGCGATTGCCATAGGAAGTGCACACGGTAATTATAAAACTGTTCCCAAATTGGACTTGGAACGTTTGAAAGAGATTGACAATGTTATCGACACTCCGCTGGTATTGCATGGAGGCACAGGGATACCAAATGAGCAATTAATAAAAGCTTTTAAGCTGGGTATCAACAAATTAAATGTAGGTACGGAATTGTTCCAGTTATTTTACGCAAAGACAAAGGAAATTATCGACATTGGCACGTCTAAAACCGACTATAACTATATAGACTTAATGACGCATTTGAAGACAGCGATGAAAGAATACTACTGCACAAAGATTCAAATTATGAGAGTTTAGCGCTTTAGTGCAAGCAATTATAAATGGGGGGGGGTTGGTTTATGGATGTCATCGGGATAGAAAATCCGATAATGGATTTTCTTGTTCAGGCGAAAAGATTGCCATCTTCTAATGAAGTAGTTCCCTTAGAGAAAGTTAGCTGGCAGGGCGGAGGAAACGTTTCTTCTGCTATTGTTGCAGCCGCCCGCCTTGGAGCAGTGGCTGGAATGATCGGTGTTGTTGTAGATGATCCATACGGCTATTTCTGTATAAATGATTTTAAACGACACAGTATTGATGTTTCCCATATTATTATTGATAAGCAAGGCTCAACTGTATTCTGTGTTGATCTGGTAGAGTCTTCAACCAAGATGAGATCCTTTATCTATTCGGGAAATTCCTGTAGGAAAATAAATCTGAACGAACTGGATAAAGAATATATTATTTCGGCGAAATACCTGCATATCGGGAATATGGGGGGAATGGATCCCGCAACAGTCCAGGCAGCAAAATGGGCTAAAGAGAATGGGGTAAAGGTATCAATCGATGCTGGCTACTATTATCCCGAAACAGAAAAATACCTTGACCTATTTGATGTATTTATCGTTTCGGAGTTTTATTACGATGGTTTGTTCGATAATAAGAATTATAAGGAGAACTGTGCCAAGCTTCAGTCGAAAGGGCCTGAAATAGTTGTGGTAACCCTTGGTGAGAAAGGGAGTGTTGGCATACAAGACGGTAAGTATTTTGAAATGCCGACATTTAATGAAGTACAGGTAATAGATACGACAGGAGCCGGTGATGTATTTCACGGGGCATTTATCTATGGTCTGCTTCAAGGATGGAATGCTGAAGAAACAGCAAAGTTTTCCAGTGCAGTGTCTTCAATCAATTGTACAAGGTTGGGAGGTAGGGCGGCTATTCCTGATCGCGCAATGGTAGACAAATTTATAATAGAAAGGTATATAGATTATACTTCAATTGATGAAAGGGTACGCTTTTACGAAAACGGGCTTTTCCGACTGGGTGGTAAAAAATGAGATGTCGAATAAAATACTAGTCGGTTCAGACGAACTGGGAATGGGTATAAAGAATTCAATCAAGGAGCATCTGGTAAACAACGGATTTGAGGTCATTGATACCGGAATGCACATATCATTAATAATTACTTTTTTAGCTTTGCAGAAATATTTTATTAAAGGATTATTCGCAGGGGTATTAAAACTTTAGAATATGCATTATTTGACGAAAGAGTAGCAATATGAAAAAAGTAAATGTTAAGAAACTGACGGTAGAAGGGTTTAAGGAGTATGGTTATTTTGCGAATTTGATTAATCCTGATAGCAGGAAATTCACATTTGGAGCGGTAGTTTTTCATCCGGACATGGTGTTTTTAGATCTTGGTCAGGTTAATAAAGCGGCATTATCTGTAACTCGTATTAGAAAAAGGCCCTTGAAAATTGATGGTGTAGAATATCATAATTTAAGCGGCGAGGGAATATTACCACTGGATGGAGATGTGTTAATGCATTTAGCTCCGCCCACCCAAGGAAATGAATTGCAATTTGACAGCATTGAAGTATTCTATGTTCCCAAAGGTACTATGGTCAGTTTGAGGAAGGGAGTCTGGCACTATGCTCCATATGCTATAAATACTGATTTTGTAAATATACTGGTTGTTTTACCGGAAAGAACATATGCAAACGATTGTTACTTCATGCCCTTGCCTGAAGCTGAACAAATTGAGATCGTAACTTGAATATATCTCACATAGAGGAGATATTGTAGTATTATAGAAAGTATTTTTAAAGTCAACAGAAAGCTTTTGAGGTCATTGGCGGAAATGTAGCAGAGAAGATCCCGGTTTACTGGGATAAAATTAAGCCCGAAGAAGAGAGATTTGATATAAACTATAAAGGCTCCTATCTATGTTTGCTTTCAAGTTACTATAATTAAAATATGAAAGCTAATAGAAAACTTTCAAGGCTGTAATGTAGTACTGTGGCATATCTGTGAAGTAGATGACAATGAGAAAACTTTCATCGGTATGCATGTTGAAAACGAACTTGGTATTCTCAGAAGAATCTAGATGGATTATGGAGCAGAGACCGAGAAAGAATACCTGGATTTTTAAATCATATAAATATTTATATTTTTTTCTATATCTTTGTAATCTTTAATTTCTTCAGATATCTTTTCTATTTTTTCTATTTTATCAATATTTGTAATATATTCTTCCACCACTATTTACATTACTCTTGCTAACATCGACGTAGAAAACGGCATGAAATCCTTAAAGGGATTTTAGAATAATTATTTTTGATCCTTATTTAGTCTTCTAACGGTTCATTGATGGTAAGGTCATTATTTACTGCCTTTTACATTGCACAAGAAATTATCCGCATTTGCTTAAAGAATCTATGAAATAATGAATACTTCAAAATTAGATAATGAGTTATTGGTAAAAGAAACTTAATTTTATATAATAACGTAAAACTGATATTGTAAAATAGAGTATTGGGTTTAAATAATGATTCAAGATTTATTGAATTTAAAAATAAAAGTTCACCAGTAGTATAAAAACCAGTAATTGGCTGGTTCGGGGCGAATGGCGGAGGCGGTTCGCCTAGCGCATGCCTAAAAAATCATGGGGATTTAATACAGGAATTAATAAATTCCGGAAATAATCCAATTGATTTAGATCTTATATTCAGAAAAAAAATAAAAGTTATATAAATAAAAGCTCGGTATAATGCCGGGCTTTTTGCATTACAAAAAGGCTTAAGTAGAAAGTCTTATAAAATGAGCAAAGATAATTTAAGGGATGGCCGGGTAAAGAACTGGTTTTATCTAGAAAATGATCTGCTGGATAGAGAAGACTTAACTATCTATGAAAAAACGGTATATATAGTTATTGCCAGATATGTTAATGGAGAAAATAAAGCATTCCCAAGTTACGAGACAATCGCAAAAAAGGGAAGCATGAGCAGAAGTAAAGCAAAGTATGTAGTAAATTCTTTAGTACAAAAAGGTTTATTAAAAAAAGAATTTAGAAAGAGTAAAGATAAAAATTGTTACACTTCTAATTTATATACTTTATTAAATCCAAAAGAAAATGATTATAAAAAGGGGGTGGGTCATGTGGTGACCTACCCTAAGTCATGTGGTGACCTACCCCTAGGTCATGTGGTGACCCCTAACAATACCAGTATTAAAAACACCAATTTAAATAACGTTAATAAGGCTGGTAGCAAAAGAGATGTGGAAAACTCTGGAAACGAGACCAAAGAAGAAATTGCAGAAGATGAAGAGAATACTAACGATATTAGGAGAAAAATAAAAGAATCCTTAAAAGAAGAGGAAAATTGTAACTTTATAGAACCTAAAGACTCTGAAAAGGATAAAAACACTGATCCAAAAGGTAAATACTTCAAAAACAGGGTGGTAGATGAATATCCTGGACCAAATAGATATAGGTCCAGTGAAAAAGAGCTGCTGACTAAAGAAATAGCAGAAGAGCTAGGGGATAATCACAGCCTGGGAGCATTTCGAATTGTAGTAGATAAAATCTCAGAACAGCAGATAAGAATATTTTTAAGTATAGTAAAGGATACACATCTTACCGGAAAAATTAAAAAGAATAGAGGTGCAATGTTTATATCACTTGCTAAAGCCTATGCTGGAAAAAATAATATAAATCTCAATTTCAGGTAATACTACTGCAGAATATAAATTTTAAAGAAAAAGGTTAAATATGATATTATTAGCTAAAAATGTTAACAAAACTGTAAACAAACCAGAAGAGAGCAGTCTAGAGATGGTTAATAGAAAACGGGATAAAGACTATATTAGAAAAGTTATAAGAATTAACCAAAAGTATATTGTTATATGTGACTTTTTAGATTTTTACACTGGATATAAAAGAGAAAGTAAGTTTGAATTTTATAACGTTTTATTTAATTATTCTCTAAAAAAAATATCCAGTGATGTTAGCTATAAATTTAAAAAATCTCCTGTATCTGACTACGGAATTACTAGATCATTCTTTTTGAATAAGAAGACTTATGATTTGCTCCATACCACATACAAAAAGTCACAGGAATTATATAAAACACTGTATGACGATTATCTATCCATGGGAAATTTTACTGAGCTAATATTATACATTTATATTACTGGCAATATTGAAAAGAAGATTCTTAATTTATTTAAATTTGATTTTGGTATTAAGAAAATTACTTAAAATCAATTTTCTAAGTCTATTTAAATCCAAAGTTTGCATAATTTCTCCATATCCATTGACAAAGTATTAACTGGGGTGGTATGTTACTGTTATCACGATGAGGGAGCACACCTAAGGTTTTATCCGAAGGTTAATCTCTCTCTTTTTTTCACACTTAATTTTTTTACTTCTGAGTTAACTTTTCCTTTAAACCAAAATATGATTTTCTAAAAATTGTTAAATTGATAAAACTATTTTAAAATCACACTTATATTCTGTTAGAATAATTATAGTAACCTTAGAATTTATGTAATATTTGATAAATCAGCAATTAAGTAGTAATAATATTGGTACTATCTATTTAATTTGTCAAAGTAAAGTTTGACATTATATCTTTATAGTATTAAAATTATTAATACTATGTCAGAAGATAATCAAATATTTAAACAATCAGGATTAAATGAGTTCTTTTCCCAACATGCTGTATTTAATATAGAGGAATTAAATAGTTTTCTTATAGGTAGAAAATCCTTTAATTTAAATACCCGTAAATCTTTACTGGCCTATTACTGTAAAAAGGGCAGGATAATAAATATACGCCGTGGTCTGTATGCAACAATTCCATATGGAGCAGACCCGTTATCATACCCGGTTGACCCCTACCTTTTAGCGGCAAAAATGGCTGAAGATGTAATCCTTGCATATAACACAGCACTACAATTTCATGGGAAAGCCTATTCAATTAATAACAGGTTGCTATATGTGTCCAGTAAAAAGACACTTACTCTTAAGTTTCAGAAATATGAGATAAGGGGCATACTTACCCCCAGTTCCTTAAGGGCAAAAGGAAATGAAATGTTCGGAGTCACAGTCCTTAAACGTTCTGGAGCAGAGCTAAAAGTAACCAATCTTGAAAGGACATTTGTTGATGTACTTGACAGGCCTGATCTTTCGGGAAGCTGGGAAGAGATATGGAGATCACTTGAATCAATTGAATTTTTTGACCTGGACCAGGTACTGGCTTATGTCCTTTTACTGGAGAACAAGACTACTGCTGCAAAAGTAGGATTATTCCTTGAAAGACATAAGGATGCATTAATGGTGGAAGAAAAATACTTAGAAAAATTGCAAAAGCTTCGCCCAAGACAACCTCATTATCTATCGAGAAACAGGCATAAAGATTGCCATTTTGTAAAAAATTGGAATCTTATGGTCCCAGTTGAAATTTTAAGTAAATCCTGGGAGGAAGAACAATGAAATTAATAGAATCAGATATTCTGCCAATAGCTGAAAAAACCGGCTTTAGAATTGAAATGATTGAAAAAGTGCTTCTTTTGATTAATCTTCTTAACACTTTAAACTCTCATCCATTTTTAAAAGGAAAATGGGCTCTAAAGGGGGGAACTGCTTTAAACCTGTTTTTGCTTAACCTCCCAAGACTCTCTGTAGATATAGACATTAATTATATCGGTACAACGGACCGTGAGCAGATGCTTGCAGACCGGCCAGGTATAGAACAGGCAGCACAGGCCGTATTTTCCCGGGAAGGGTTTATTATAAAAAGGCTGCCTGAAGAACACGCAGGCGGGAAATGGCGTTTGGGATATCAAAGTATTACAGGACAACCTGGCAACCTTGAGGTTGATATTAACTTCATGTACAGGCAGCCTCTTTATGATATTTCTATTGCTGATTCTCATCCATTTGGTAATTTCCAGGCTAAAAAGATACCTGTTCTTGATTTGCATGAACTTGCAGCTGGAAAACTTACAGCGCTTTTATCCAGAGGACAGGCCAGAGATCTTTATGACTGCTATCAGATTCTTAGCATGCATGATATTAAACACGACTATCTCAGAATAGCATTTGTTGTTTATGGCGGAATGAACCGGAAAGACTGGAGAACTGTATCAATAGAAGACATAGATTTTGATGCATCTGAACTGGCCAGACAATTAATGCCGACTCTTAATATAGAAATACAGAAAAAGAATATATCACCTGCTAAATTTGGAGAAAAACTTTTGAATAATTGCAACAAAGCACTATCTTTGGTACTGCCACTAAAAGATACAGAAATGGAGTTTCTAAATCGGCTTTTAGATAAAGGGGAGATCATTCCTTCAATTTTAACATCAGATAAAACGCTGATAAGAAATATTAAAAAACAGCCGCTCCTTGAATGGAAAGCATTAAATGTCAGGCAATATAAAAAGAAATAAACTGCATGGCATAAATCTATTTGAATTTTAAAAGTATTGGACAAAAACGTCTACATTTACTGATATGTGTATACGTTTTTGTCCATGATATTTTTTAGTATAAGAGCGCATAAAACCTCAAAAAAAGATAATAACCAATTTTTACGGAAATATTTTTAACTGAAATACACATTAAAAGCATTCTAAAATTATTCCAGATTTTAAATTAATAGGAAAATATTTACAATATTAATTGTTGTTAAGGCAACATTATGTTAATATTTACTAAGTGAAGGAAATAATATAAATTAAAATTTCAGAGCAAGTAGCAACTAAAAATGGGAAAGATCATATCAATAACAAATCAAAAAGGTGGAGTAGGAAAGACTACGACTACGTTAAATCTGGGAGCTGCTATTGCTGAGAAAGGAAAGATTGTCCTTTTAGTAGACTGTGATCCCCAGGCATCGCTGACTATAAACTGTGGAGTTGATATGAAAAATTTAGATAAATCTTTATATGAGGCGATAAATAGAGAAAATAATGATAAAGATTTAAATACCGGTGAAATCATACTTAAAACAAAAATTAAAAATGTAGATCTTATTCCTTCAAATATCGATCTTTCAAAAGCAGAAATTGAGCTTATGAATATGCTGGACAGGGAAAGGACATTAAAACACATCTTAGATCCCCTTAAAAATAATTACGATTATATTTTAATTGACTGTCCACCCAGCCTTGGAATTTTAACGATTAATGCACTTACTGCTTCAGACGAGGTCATCGTTCCGGTTGAAACTGACTACCTGGCTTTAAGGGGAGCTGAGATACTTATAAACCAGACTATAGAAAAGGTTAAAAGAAAGTTAAATAAAAAGCTGATAATT
>Ga0315539_1002223_pt1 | contig 14020 bp, 10 predicted proteins | sample SalMarSW160150MG_FD_203097 | JGI IMG/M metagenome (GOLD analysis project Ga0315539, IMG submission 203097) | Salt marsh sediment microbial communities from the Plum Island Ecosystem LTER, Massachusetts, United States - Salt Marsh Sediment SW1601-150 ... | reverse complement strand
CAGTGGAGTACCGGCTCTCACGTAATCATTCTCCTGTACCAGGATCTGTTTTGAGAGGGGAACCAGGTATTTTTTCATCTCTTCGGTACGGGATTTAATGACAATTTCGCGATTTCCCCGTTTTATTTTTCCGAAGTTCACTTCCCCATCAATTTCAGAAACAACAGCCGGGTTCGAAGGGTTCCTTGCTTCAAACAGTTCGGTTACCCGTGGCAAGCCACCGGTTATATCGCCTGATTTTCCAACGGCTCTTGGTATCTTGACCAGGATATCGCCCATATTTACCTTATCCCCTTCATTCACAGCGATATGTGCACTAACAGGCAGGTTATACGATTTCAGCACCTCCTTCTTTTTCCCAAGGATCTTCACAATGGGGTTCTTGGTTTTATCCCTGGTTTCAATGATCACTTTTTCTCTGAAGCCCGTCTGTTCATCCGATTCTTCACGGAAAGTAATACCATCTTCAACGTGTTCAAAGGCGATTGTTCCGGACGATTCTGAGATGATCACTGCATTATAGGGGTCCCATTCGCAGATCAGGTTACCCTTCTGAGCCATATCCCCATCCTTCACGTACAGTTTTGAACCATAGGGAATATTGTGGGTTGCTAATTGGATGTTTGTATTCTTATCGATGATTCTCATTTCCGCCAACCGTCCGATCACGATATTCATCTTCCTCCCCTCTTCATCCTGTTTTTCGACACTTCTAAGTTCCTCAATCTCAATTTTCCCATCGTATTTCGTAACAACACTCGAGTCGGTGGTAATGTTTGAAGCGGTACCTCCCACGTGAAAAGTCCGAAGGGTCAGCTGTGTTCCCGGTTCGCCGATCGATTGGGCTGCAATGACACCTACGGCTTCTCCTTTCTGCACCATTCTTCCTGTGGCGAGGCTTCTGCCATAGCATTTTGCACAGACTCCCCTTGTTGATTCACAGGTTAAAACAGAACGGATCTCAACCTGTTCCAGCGGAGATTCATCGATTATTCTGGAAATCGATTCGGTCAGTTCTTCACCTGCAGAAACAATCAATTCTCCGGATAAGGGGTGATAGATATCATGAACTGTTGTTCTACCCAGAATCCGTTCATACAATGATTCCACCACCTCTTCATTGTTCTTAATGGCTGTTGCCAGCAGGCCCCTGAGGGTTCCACAATCTTCCTCCGTGATAATGACATCCTGCGACACATCCACCAACCGTCGGGTAAGGTAACCGGCATCGGCGGTTTTAAGTGCTGTATCTGCAAGTCCTTTTCTGGCACCGTGTGTGGAGATAAAATATTCAAGTACGGACAGTCCCTCTTTGAAATTGGATAAAATGGGGTTCTCAATGATCTCCGAGCCGGTTGATCCGGACTTCTGCGGTTTGGCCATCAATCCTCTCATTCCGGACAATTGCCTGATCTGCTCTTTGGATCCCCTGGCTCCGGAATCAAGCATCATGTATACCGGGTTAAATCCCTGCTTGTCGGATGATAACTGTTTCATCAGGGATTGAGTAAGTTTCGCATTGGTGTGGGTCCAGATATCAATAATCTGATTATACCGTTCATTGTTGGTAATGAAACCCATGTTATAATTGTTCACAACATCTTCGACCTGTTCATATCCTTCATCCACAAATGCAATTTTCTCGTTTGGTACAATCACATCGTCCAGGTTAAAGGAAAGTCCACCTTTGAACGCCATGGTATAACCCAGGTTTTTAATATCATCCAGGAACCGGGCTGTTGCTGCTGTACCGGTTTTTTTCAATACATCCCCGATAATATCACGCAATGATTTTTTTGTCAGCAGGTCATTAATAAAGCCAACTTTTTCAGGAACAAACTGATTAAATATTACCCGTCCAACGGTAGTTTCAAGCAGTTTCTTCACCGGTTCCCCATTTTCATAATCCGTAACCTTCACTTTGATGATGGCATGCAGATCCACTTTTCCTTCATTGTAGGCAATGTTTACCTCTTCCGGCGAGTAGAAAGTCAGGTTTTCCCCTCTGACCTTTTCATCTTCCGTACTTCTTTTGGCTTTGGTGATGTAATATAGTCCAAGGACCATATCCTGTGAGGGAACTGTAATTGGAGCCCCATTGGCAGGGTTCAGGATATTATGGGAAGCCAGCATCAGGATTTGTGCTTCGAGGATAGCTGCATTCCCAAGGGGAAGGTGGACAGCCATCTGGTCTCCGTCAAAGTCGGCATTAAAGGCTGTACAAACCAACGGATGCAACTGGATTGCTTTTCCTTCTATCAGTTTCGGTTGAAAAGCCTGAATTCCCAACCGGTGGAGTGTTGGTGCACGGTTGAGCAATACCGGATGGCCTTTCAGCACGTTTTCAAGGATATCCCATACTACCGGGTCCTTGCGGTCAACGATCTTTTTTGCTGATTTAACGGTTTTTACAATTCCGCGTTCGATGAGTTTCCGGATGATAAACGGTTTATACAATTCCGCAGCCATATCTTTGGGCAATCCACATTCATGCAGCTGCAGTTCCGGTCCGACCACGATTACCGAGCGTGCCGAATAATCAACACGTTTACCCAGCAGGTTCTGGCGGAATCTTCCCTGTTTTCCTTTCAAGCTATCGCTCAGTGATTTCAACGGCCTGTTTGCATCCGTTTTCACTGCATTGGCTTTTCTGGAATTGTCAAAAAGGGAATCAACGGCTTCCTGAAGCATCCGTTTTTCATTTCTCAGGATCACTTCGGGTGCTTTGATTTCAATCAATCGTTTCAGCCGATTATTCCGGATAATAACACGCCTGTACAGGTCATTCAGGTCGGATGTAGCAAACCGGCCACCATCAAGGGGAACCAATGGTCGCAATTCCGGCGGTATAACCGGAACAACTTTAACGATCATCCATTCCGGGCGGTTTACTTTCTTTGATGCACGAAAGGCTTCAACCACCTGTAATCGTTTCAATGCCTCATTTTTCCTCTGCTGCGAGGTCTCATTATTGGCTTTATGCCTGAGCGTATAGGAGAGGTCGTCCAGATCCAACCGGGAGAGCAACTGATGAAGGGCTTCGGCACCCATATCTGCGATAAACTTGTCCGGATCGGAATCCTCCAGGTATTGATTCTCTTTGGGCAGGGATTCAACAATTTCAAGGTACTCCTCTTCGGTCAGAAAATCGAGGTACTTAATTCCATCCGCTTCCTTGATGCCGGGATTGATGACCACATATCGCTCGTAATAGATGATGGAATCCAGTTTTTTAGTAGGCAATCCTAACAGGTACCCGATTTTATTGGGCAGCGATTTGAAATACCAGATATGAGCAACGGGAACGACCAGGGAAATGTGTCCCATTCTCTCTCTCCGCACTTTCTTTTCCGTAACCTCCACACCGCACCGGTCGCATACGATTCCCTTGTACCGGATCCGTTTGTATTTCCCGCAATGGCATTCATAATCCTTTACGGGGCCAAAGATCCTTTCACAAAACAGGCCATCCCGTTCGGGTTTGTAGGTCCTGTAGTTGATGGTTTCAGGTTTAAGCACCTCACCACTGGAACGTTCAAGAATCTCTTCCGGGGATGCCAGGCCAATTGAGATTTTTGTAAAACTGCTCTTTACTTTTTGATCTCTTCTGAAAGACATATGTTATATTATTAAGATTTCAATGACTACACTGATGGACCATTTCATACTGATCCAAACAAAGCTGACTATGCTACTCAAGATTCATACTGAGGCCCAGTCCACGCAATTCATGCAACAGGACATTCAGGGACTCAGGAATCCCGGGAACGGGCATGGGTTCTCCCTTAACTATTGATTCATAAGCTTTTGCCCTTCCAATGACATCATCCGATTTTACGGTCAGGATCTCCTGCAGGATATGGGATGCTCCGAATGCTTCGATGGCCCATACTTCCATTTCCCCAAAACGTTGTCCGCCAAACTGGGCTTTTCCTCCCAGGGGCTGTTGTGTAATGAGTGAATAGGGTCCGATTGAACGGGCATGCATCTTATCATCGACCATATGACCCAGTTTTAGCATATAGATCACACCAACGGTTGCCGGTTGGTCAAACCGCTCGCCTGTACCCCCATCATACAAAAAGGTTTTTCCATAGGGTGGCAATCCTGCTTTTTCCGTATATTCCGTAATCTGATCAAGAGAAGCGCCGTCGAAAATGGGTGTTGAAAAGTAGAGTCCGAGCTTTTTACCAGCCCACCCCAGGACCGTTTCATATATCTGGCCAAGGTTCATTCTGGAAGGAACCCCCAATGGATTAAGAACGATATCCACCGGTGTGCCATCAGCCAGGAACGGCATATCTTCCTGGCGTACAATTTTTGCAACAATCCCTTTGTTCCCATGCCGACCGGCCATCTTATCACCAACTTTTATCTTTCTCTTTTTGGCAATGTATACCTTTGCCAGCCGGATAATCCCGGCAGGCAGCTCATCGCCAATGGAGATATTGTATTTCTTCCTTTTGTATTCCCCATCGATCTCCTTGTATTTGATCAGGTAGTTGTGAAGCAATAGCTTAATGGTTTCGTTTTTCTTTTTATCGGTCGTCCATTTTGACGGATTTATATTTAAATAATCGATTCCCTGGAGCTGCTTGAGCGTAAATTTGGTACCCTTGGGAATCACATCGGCATTCAAGAAATCCTTAACCCCCTGCGAGGTCTTTCCATTCACCAGGATGAAGAGTTTATCGACAAGCTTATTGTTCAACTCCTCCACGTTTTTCCTGAAATCGTTTTCTATTTTGTCCAGGATGGGTTTCTCAACCGATTTCGACTTTCTGTCTTTTATGGAACGTGAAAACAGTTTCTTATCAATCACAACACCTTCCAGAGAGGGGCCGGCTTTGAGGGAAGCATCTTTCACATCTCCAGCTTTATCACCAAAAATAGCACGCAGCAACTTCTCTTCCGGAGAAGGATCCGATTCACCTTTCGGTGTGATCTTACCAATGAGGATATCTCCCGGCACGACATGAGCACCAATCCGGATCAGTCCGTTCTCATCCAGGTTCCTGGTTGCTTCCTCACTTACATTGGGAATATCGGATGTCAGTTCCTCAAGGCCTCTTTTGGTATCGCGGACCTCAAGCAGGTATTCATCGATGTGAACGGAGGTAAAGATATCTTCCCTGACCACATTCTCAGAAATAACAATTGCATCCTCAAAGTTGTATCCTTTCCACGGCATAAATGCCACCATCAGGTTCCGGCCCAGGGAGAGTTCACCATTTTGTGTACCATACCCTTCGGTAAGAATTTCTCCTTTTTTAACCTTCTGGCCTTTGGTTACAATGGGAACCAGGTTGATGCAGGTATTCTGGTTTGTCTTTTTATATTTTGGCAAATGATAGGTTTTGACATCTTCATCAAAGCTGACAAATTTTTCCTCATCAGATCTCGTGTACCGAATAACTACTTGATTTGAATCGACGTATTCGACGATACCATCTTCTTCCGCGGCAAACAGGATTCTTGAATCCTTCACCATCGTACTTTCCAGGCCGGTTCCAATAATGGGAGTTTCCGGTTTGACCAGTGGTACAGCCTGCCGCATCATATTTGATCCCATGAGAGCACGGTTTGCATCATCGTGTTCAAGGAAAGGGATCAGTGAAGCTGCAATGGATGCGATCTGGTTTGGAGCCACGTCCATCAGGTCAACCTTATTTGCATCGGCAAGTGGGAAGTCACCTTCATATCGTGCTTTCACCTTGGGATTGATAAAGCTACCTGAGTCATCCAGTGGGGCATTTGCCTGAGCAATGACCTTTTCTTCTTCCTCTTCTGCGCTTAGAAACAGCACCCCCTCTGTTTTTCCCATATTCACCTTGCCCTCTTCGACTTTTCGGTAGGGAGTTTCGATAAATCCCAGCTCATTGATCTTGGCATACACACAGAGTGAGGATATCAGTCCGATATTCGGACCTTCCGGAGTTTCAATGGGACACAGCCGTCCATAGTGGGTGTAATGAACGTCTCTCACCTCAAAACCGGCTCTCTCTCTGGAGAGTCCTCCGGGTCCCAGAGCCGACATCCTTCTTTTGTGGGTCATCTCAGCCAGCGGGTTTGTCTGGTCCATAAACTGCGATAACTGGTTTGTTCCGAAGAAGGAATTGATCACGGATGAGAGGGTCTTGGAGTTGATCAGGTCAACGGGTGTAAACACCTCATTATCCCGCACATTCATGCGTTCCCTGATGGTCCTTGCCATCCTGGCAAGTCCCACCCCGAATTGATTGTAGAGCTGTTCACCAACGGTTCGCACCCGGCGATTACTCAGGTGGTCTATATCATCAACATCCGTTTTTGAATTGATCAGCTCGATCAGGTATTTGATAATTTCTATGATATCCTCTTTTGTCAGGACTTTCACATCCATGGTGGTTTCGAGTCCCAGTTTCTTATTGATCCTGTACCGACCCACTTCGCCGAGATCGTATCGTTTATCAGAAAAGAAGAGTTTTTCAATAACATCCCGGGCGGTGGCATCGTCGGGTGGTTCGGAGTTTCTGAGCTGCCTGTAAATGTGCAGCACGGCTTCTTTTTCCGAGTTACAGGGATCTTTTTGAAGTGTATTCAGAATGATGGCATAATCAGCCAGGCTCTGGTCTTCATTATGCAACAGGATGGTTTTGGCTCCCGAATCGATGATCTGATCAACATGCTCCGGTTCAATCACGGTCTCACGATCAATGATCACCTCATTTCTTTCAATAGAGACCACCTCTCCGGTATCTTCATCAACAAAGTCCTCGATCCAGGTTTTCAGAACCCTTGCAGCCAGCTTTCTACCCACGATTTTTTTCAATCCCGCCTTCGTAACCTTAAATTCATCGGCAAGGTTAAATATTTCAAGGATCTCCTTATCGCTTTCATACCCGATGGCACGCAAGAGGGTTGTTACCGGTAATTTTTTCTTTCGGTCGATATAGGCATACATCACGTTGTTAATATCCGTAGCAAACTCAATCCATGATCCTTTGAACGGGATGATGCGTGCTGAATACAATTTCGTTCCATTGGCATGGAGGCTTTGTCCGAAGAAGACACCCGGCGACCTGTGCAGTTGGGATACGACCACCCGTTCGGCACCATTGATCACAAATGTTCCTCTCTCCGTCATGTAGGGAATAGTACCCAGGTATACATCCTGAATAACCGTGTCAAAATCTTCATGATCCGGATCCGTACAGTAGAGTTTCAGTTTTGCTTTCAGGGGTACGCTGTAGGTTAAACCCCGTTCGATGCATTCGTCGATGGTATATCGTGGAGGATCAATCGAATAATCCAGGAACTCGAGGATAAAATTATTCCGTGTATCGGAGATGGGAAAATTCTCATTGAACACCCGGTAAAGATTTTCCTTTTTTCGGTTATCAGCTGTCGTTTCCATCTGGAAGAATTCCCGGAAAGATTTAAGCTGAACCTCCAGGAAATCAGGATATTCTAATTGATTTACGGTTGATGAAAAGCTTATTCTCTGAATGGTTTTTGAGGACATATCTGTGGAATTAAGTGAACCCTTATCTATAACGACAAAAAGGCTTAGAATCCCGTTGAGGGGATACTAAACCTGGAGTACCTGTATGTAAGGTAAAAATTATTTAAGTTCAACTTCTGCTCCTGCTTCTTCTAATTGATTTTTAATTGATTCGGCTTCTTCTTTGGATACACCTTCCCGGACGGGGCCGGGTGCAGAATCAACCACAGCTTTAGCTTCTTTTAATCCAAGGCCGGTAAGTTCTTTTACCAACTTAACAATTTGGAGTTTGGCACCACCGGGAGCTTTCAGGATAACATCGAACGCTGATTTCTCGGCTTCGGCACCTGCTTCACCGGCACCTGCTGCAGGTCCTGCAACAGCTACTGCAGCCGCAGCCGGTTCAATTCCATATTCATCCTTCAGGATATCGGATAGTTCATTAACCTCCTTTACCGTTAAGTTAACCAATTCTTCTGCCAACTTTTTTAAATCTGCCATTTTCTTCGATTTTACAATGATTATTACTTTTTTTTTATTCTTTTTTATCAGAGAGTGTTCTTAAAACACCCGTTAACACGTTACTGCCCGACTGCAATGCAGAAAGGACATTTCTCATTGGAGATTGCAGTAAGAGGATCAGATCACCGAGCAATTCCTCTTTGGATTTTATCTCTGTGAGTGCATCCAGGTATTGATCTCCAACGTAAATTGACTCTTCGACAAACGCTGCCTTCAGAACGGGTTTATTATGCTCTTTCCTGAACTCTTTGATCAGTTTTGCCGGGATATTACCGGTATCGGAAAACATGATCGATGTAGAGTCCTTACAGACAGCATATAGATCTCCAAAATCACCTTCCGAATTTTCGAGAGCCCTTTTCAACAGGGTATTTTTCACCACGATCAGTTTAATATCTTTCTCAAAACATTTCCTGCGCAGGGAACTTGTATCGGAAGCATTCAGTTCGGAGATATCGGTCAGATAAAAATGATTTGACTCATTTATCTGTTTTTTCAGGATTTCAATAATGGTATTTTTATCTTCCCTTTTCATAGCTTACATAGTAAAACATTTAGTCATCGAAGGCTTTTGTATCCACCTTCACGCCCGGGCTCATTGTACTTGAAAGATAAAGGCTCCTGATGTAAGTACCTTTCGCCGCAGCCGGTTTCAGCTTCACGATGGTATTGATGAGCTCACGTGCATTATCTGCAAGTTTACCGGGTTCGAAGGATACCTTACCGATTCGCGAATGAATGATTCCGTATTTATCCACTCTAAAATCAATCTTCCCCTGTTTCACTTCTTCCACAGCTTTACCGATATCCATTGTCACCGTTCCACTCTTGGGATTAGGCATCAGTCCTCTAGGTCCCAACACTTTACCCAGTTGTCCCACTTTTCCCATTACCGGAGGCATGGTGATGATAACGTCCACGTCGGTCCATCCCTTTTTGATCTTTTCGATATAATCATCGAGTCCGACATGATCTGCGCCAGCTTTTTTTGCTTCATCCTCCTTATCGGGTGTACATAAAACCAGCACCCGGGTCTCTTTCCCGGTTCCATGGGGCAGGGTAACTGTACCGCGTACCATTTGATTCGATTTCCTCGGATCGATTCCAAGTCTGACATCAATATCCACTGAGGCATCAAACCGTGTGGCAGTAATCTCTTTCAACAAAGCGGCTGCTTCAGTTAGTTTATAAAGCTTCCCTTCTTCGATTTTTTCAAGAGCTGCCTTTCTGTTTTTTGTACGTTTTATCATTTTCTTACCTGTCCATTGTTGTTACTGTTCGGGAAATTTCCCTTTCACGGTGATTCCCATACTCCTGGCAGTTCCGGCAACCATTTTCATTGCGGACTCTACTGTAAATGCATTCAGATCGGTCATTTTGTCCTGTGCAATCGTCTTAATCTGGTCCCATGAAACAGATCCCACCTTATCGCGGTTGGGTTCGGATGATCCGGATTTGATTTTTGCAGCCTCCAGCAGCTGAATGGACACAGGAGGGGTTTTGGTGACAAATTCAAATGATTTATCAGCATAGACCGTAATGATTACTGGAATCAGTTTTCCGGCTTTTTCCTGGGTTCTGGAATTGAACTGCTTACAGAATTCCATGATATTTACACCTTTCGCTCCCAGAGCAGGACCAACCGGAGGAGAGGGATTTGCAGCACCGCCACGAATCTGTAACTTGATTAATCCGGCAACTTCTTTAGCCATGATCTATACCTTTCGCTTGCTAATTAATAAAATAATAGTTATTCAGGAAGCATTATAACTATCGGGTTAACATCTATTTATCACGTAACTAATAAATATTCTCAATATCAGGTTATTCTTTCTCAACCTGCATGAAACTGAGTTCGAGTGGTGTCTTACGGCCAAAGATTTTCACCATCACTTTCAGTTTCTTTTTCTCTTCGTTTACCTCTTCGATGATTCCTGAGAAGCTATTGAAGGGGCCGTCAATCACTTTCACCGATTCACCCACGTAAAATGGAACATTGATCTCCTCATCGCTTGCAGCCAGTTCATCCACTTTACCCAGTATGCGGTTTATCTCGCTGGCCCGCAGCGGTACGGGTTCACCGCCCTGTGCCCCTCCGAGAAATCCGATAACATTTGGAATATTTCTCAATTTATGGGCGATTTCACCTGCCAGGTCAGCTTCTACAAGTACATATCCCGGGAAAAAATTGCGTTCCTTGCTGATTTTTTTTCCTCCCCGGATCTGATATACTTTCTCGGTCGGTATCAGGACCTGAGAGATATATTCCTGCAGGTTCAGGCGTGTAATTTCGCTATCGATATACTCCTTAACCTTCTTCTCTTTCCCGCCGATTGCTCTGAGCACATACCACTTCTTTTCATTCTCTGCCATCTTCTCTAAACTCTTTAGTAAAACAGACTATAGATCAATCCCATCAGATTCTCAAACGTGTAATCCATGGCAAAAACGATCAGGGCTATGATCACGGAAGCGATCATTACGACAATGGTGCTACTCTGCAAATCGTTCCATGTTGGCCAGGAGACCTTATGCATCAATTCATTATAGGATTCCTGCAAATAGGTTTTTATTTTCATAATCGTTGAAAACTTAGCACGGGAGGAGAGATTCGAACTCCCGACACCTGGTTTTGGAGACCAGTGCTCTACCAACTGAGCTACACCCGTGTACCTGTTTAGAGTTACGGATTCGAAAGAGGATTAATCCTGGCAAACGGCGATCCTCAACCGAACGATCTGATCCGGTTTCCAGGATCTTATTCAATAATTTCCGTTACCTGTCCGGCTCCAACGGTTCTGCCACCTTCACGAATAGCAAAACGCAATCCTTGTGCCATGGCAACAGGAGTAATCAGATTAACGGTAATTGTAACATTATCACCTGGCATGACCATATCCCTTCCTTCAGGAAGTGTAATCTCACCAGTTACATCGAGCGTCCTAAGATAGAACTGAGGGCGATAGTTAGTATGGAACGGGGTATGACGTCCACCTTCCTCTTTCTTCAAAACATACACCTCAGCCTTGAATTTTGTATGTGGAGTGATGGAACCGGGTTTTGCCAGAACCATTCCTCTCTTGATCTCTTTTTTGTCAACTCCCCTGAGCAATAATCCAACGTTATCACCTGCTTCACCTCTGTCAAGGATCTTACGGAACATCTCAACTCCGGTACATACCGTTTTTCTACGGTTAGCTCCGAGGCCGATCATTTCCAGTTCGTCACCGGTAAGTACCACACCCGTTTCAATTCTTCCGGTAGCCACGGTACCGCGACCTGTAATGGAGAAGATATCTTCCACGGGCATCAGGAACGGTTTTTCGATATCCCTGGGTGGAATGGGTATATATGAATCAACTGCCTCCATCAGTTCAACCACTTTCTCTTCCCACTTGGCTTCGCCATTCATAGCACCCAGAGCCGAACCGAGGATAACGGGTGTCTTATCGCCGTCAAACTCATAAAAATCGAGCAGTTCGCGAACTTCCATCTCAACCAGTTCCAGCATCTCTTCATCGTCGACCATATCAACCTTATTAAGGAACACGACGATTTTTGGAACGTTTACCTGACGTGCCAGAAGTATATGTTCACGTGTTTGAGGCATTGGGCCATCAGTAGCAGCGACCACCAATATAGCACCATCCATCTGTGCAGCACCGGTAACCATATTCTTAACATAGTCAGCGTGTCCGGGGCAGTCAACGTGGGCATAGTGCCGGGTGGCTGTTTGATACTCAACGTGCGCTGTGTTAATGGTAATTCCTCTCTCCTTCTCTTCCGGTGCGTTGTCAATGGAATCAAAATCTTTAATGTCAGCCAACCCCTGTTTATGCAGTACCATGGTAATGGCAGCAGTTAACGTGGTTTTACCATGGTCGACGTGACCGATGGTTCCAATGTTGACGTGAGGTTTCGATCTATCAAATTTTTCTTTAGCCATAACTCTAAAATATTTATTAAATTAAAAATAGGTGAAACATGCAATACATATTGAGCCAATGATGGGAATTGAACCCATGACCTCATCCTTACCAAGGATGCGCTCTACCCCTGAGCTACATCGGCGCTAAAATAGCAGAGCGGGAGACGGAACTCGAATCCGCGACCCTCAGCTTGGAAGGCTGATGCTCTACCAACTGAGCTACTCCCGCTGTTGTGGGGAGAGCAGGATTCGAACCTACGAAGGCATCAGCCAGCAGATTTACAGTCTGCCCCAGTTGACCGCTTTGGTATCTCCCCTCTGATTCCCCAGTATGCTATTTGAGTGAAAAAACTTTCAACCAAAATCAAGGCTCAGATTGATTATTCACGAGCCGATGGAGGGATTCGAACCCACGACCTGCTGATTACAAATCAGCTGCTCTGACCAACTGAGCTACATCGGCAAAATGATCTATCGAAGGATCGGTTACCACGTTCAAAAGGCCTTCATTGTAACGCCTGACAAAGCCAGGAACCAATGCCCGTTCGGGCACAATTTCCAGGGGCTATCGGAACAGCCAACCAAATGATCGACCCGCAATTCTTCAGAGCCAAGCTGCATCGGCAATATGAAAGAACCCCGATCCCGGAGGTACCCCTCCAAAATCGGTTTGCAAATGTATGAATTATTTATTTATAACACAAAAAAATAGTTGGGATATTTTCGAACGGATATCAAACACCTCTCCTCTTTCCCTTTGTCTTTGTAATTTGCTTTTTCAGAGCATCTACCGCGTTGTCGGTAGCCTCTTCAAATGTTTTACTTTGTTTCCTTGCGAATAACGGATTGCGGGGAATATCCAGCTTAATTTCCGTGATCTTGTTCTCTGCATCCTGGGCTTTTTCCAAACGCAGGAACACTTCGGCCCCGATAATGTCATCGTTATATTGGAGTAACTTCTTGACTTTGCTTTTTATGAACTTCAACAGCTTGGTATCGGCATCAAACCGGACGGAATGAATTTGAATATTCATAGGATTACCTCCATCATTTTAGGCTCTGGGATGAGCTTGTTTATATATTTGTTTGAGTTTTTCAAATGTATTGTGTGTATAGATCTGGGTTGCGGAAAGGTTAGCGTGACCCAGCAATTCCTTGATCGCATTGAGATCGGCTCCACGGTTCAACATGTGTGTGGCAAAGGTATGTCGAAGGATATGGGGGCTCTTTTTTTCTATGGTGGTGATGAGCTCCAGATGCCTCTTCACCACTCGATAAACCAGGCTCTCATAGATCTTACCACCGCGGTCAGTCATGAAAAAATGATCCGGATCAGCGGTTTCCAGGAAGGCATTTCGAGCCTCGATGTATTTCTCGATGTTCTGTTTCAGCTCTTTTGTGAACGGGATCACCCGCTCCTTGTTTCGTTTACCAAGCACCTTAACGGTCAGGTTCTGAAGGTCGAAATCGCGATCGGCAAGGTGTATCAATTCCGCCCTTCTCATCCCGGTTGCGTACAACAATTCAATGATCAGCCGGTTTCTCATGCCGGAAAAATCATCTCCAAATTCATGCCTGTCCAGCAGTTCATTCATTCTCTCCACTTCAACAAATTCAGGGAGTTTCTTGCTCTGTTTGGGAGTCAGGATCTTATCCATCGGGGTTGATTGCACTATCCCTTCCCGCATGAGGTACTTGAAGAACGATTTCAGTGTAGTGATTTTACGGTTTACCGAACGGGCAGACATGTTGTCATCCATCATGGAGATCATCCAGTTACGGACCCCCTTGTGATCAATCCGGTGAATATCCTGGTGGCCGTAATGATCGGCTGTAAACTGGAAAAACTGGGTCAGGTCGCTATCGTAGGAACGGATGGTATTCATTGAATACCGTCTTTCAAATTGCAAGTACCTGATAAAGGATTCCTTATACTTCATCCGTATTAAATTATCGAATGGATCGGATGTTTCATGGGTGTTCAAACAGAAGAAAGCAACATGTGAATTTTACCGACTCTCTCTTTTTGATGGGTTGATAAAATTCTCATGGGGTAATTTTTCGGCACCTTTTGATGCAAGGAGCAT
>Ga0315539_1002215_pt1 | contig 14047 bp, 12 predicted proteins | sample SalMarSW160150MG_FD_203097 | JGI IMG/M metagenome (GOLD analysis project Ga0315539, IMG submission 203097) | Salt marsh sediment microbial communities from the Plum Island Ecosystem LTER, Massachusetts, United States - Salt Marsh Sediment SW1601-150 ... | reverse complement strand
CCGAGCAAAGCGAAAACTAAAACGATATCGTGGTGCGGATAATCCTTATAAAGAGTTCAAGATTGTGACATTTTATGACCAGGCTAATGAACATCATTACGCAGCCGGCACGGCGGGCAATCACGAAGCCCTGGGGCGTTTGATGCGTCGGGAGGCAGCAAAGCTTAAGTTCAATCAGGCCGATGAGAAGATATCTGTCAGTGATGGGGCTCAGTGGATCTGTAAACAGTTGCAGACTCGCCTGCCGATGCTGGACGGCAAGATACTGGACTTTTATCACTTGAGTGAACATATATGGTCTGCGGCGAATGCCTGTTTTAATCAAGGCAGCCAGCAAGCCAAGGACTTTGCCACAGAAGTTTTGCATATAGCCAGGCACGAGGGTCCTACGGAATTATTGACAAGACTGATGGACGAACGAAAAAATTACCGCAGCAAGGGTAAACGCAAGTCATTGCAAGAGGTGATCCGATATATTGCTCGCAGGTTTGAGATGTGCGATTATCCGAAATTCATCGAACGAGGTTGGCAGATAGGTTCTGGCCCAACAGAAGCATTTTGTAAGACACTGACAACACGGCTTAAAGGTAGTGGAATGCGGTGGGATAGCCCCAATGCGGAGGGCATTATGGCCTTAGCCGCGATGGATCAAAGCGGACAATGGCAGGCTTATTGGAATCTACAAAATGCCTTCGCAGCATAAGTGCCAGAAAATGATTTCACACCCCTTATATCTGGCTTGTGGATTCGTTCTTGATATTTGTAATGTTTTAGGATATAGCTTTAAGCATTCAACTTCAACTCTATTGCATTGGAGTCTATGCTACAATGATTTAGCTCTACAATACCCAGAACCACGATAGCTGTCAAGCCAAAATCACTCAGCTCCTGCAAAGTTGCTATTGCCTTTCACTCCCAAAGGCCATAGAATATAGCTATGGAAAAAGCCGAAATCAAACGTATTGCCGATTATTTCAAAGACCTCGAGGAATGGCTTGTCGAATGGGATTATCGAGGTATAACCACACAAGGCCACTTGACCGAACTCTACCGGATTATAGAAATGAAAACAACCAACAGGTTCTACAGCATTGTTGACGAATTACACGCCCAAAGAACAAATTAGGTGATGGACCAAATGCTAAATGGCAAATCCGAAAACCATTTAAACACTCTTTGGACACCGGCAGGCAAAAAGAAGAAGGAAGCAAGCATGAAAGAGAGGCAAATCCGTTCGCAACCTTCCACAGATCCTGTCCCCCACACAGACTTCTGACAAGTCAAAAAATCGGGGTGATAGGATTCGAACCTACGGCCTCCTGCTCCCAAAGCAGGCGCTCTAACCAAGCTGAGCTACACCCCGGTAATTCCAGTGCCGCTGCTGAACGTCTATTGTCCGATGTTATTTCGGAAAAAACATATCGCGTGCATCACAAAAATTATTCTACACGAAGCACATCAGTATTGCAATAGAATCCTGCACAAACAGGAGGATTGGATGCCGGAGAATCAATCTCGTAGGGGCAACCCGATGTGGTCGCCGATGCTCCATAGCCTTGGCGACGGAGCGATGCCCTGGGCAGACACATAGGCCTGCCCCTACCGTGGGTTCATTACGATAATAGTTACATCTCTCAGGCTCTCTATATCGCAGGCAGGTTTAACCGTTATATCCCAGAGCAGGGGATTCTCGTCATTGCTTTTGCATTGGGCTACCGTTCCTGCAATCACAGGCGTACCCAGGAATCCGGGCCTTTTCTGGGCGTAAACGATGTCGCCAATTTTGATTTTGTACTTTGTCGAGACCAGATGGACCTTGGTGGAGTTGTTGCCGTTGCCCTGCATTATCCTGTCCATATTCAATTTTGCTATTTTTACTACTATTTTGGATACCGGGTCGGTAATTAACCTGACCTGAGCTGTACGGGTGTCCACTTTGGATATGGTTCCAATAATGCTCTCGTTGGCCATGACGAACTGGTTCACCGCCAGGCCGTCGTTTTCCCCGCGGTTGATAACAAGCTCGCAGCGCAATTCGTTAACAGAGGCCGCAATGACATCAGCTAACACAAAATCCACACCTTTCCAAACAGGTCTGTCTCGCAGTCCTGACAGCTTTTCAACCTTTTGACGTTCTTGTTTTAACCATTCTGTAACATTGGCAAGATGGTTATGGAGCCTGTTGTATCTTTCGCTGCTGACGAGGTTTGTGGGCGGGCGCTGTTCCGATGCTATCAATCGAGATGCGGAAAGCGAAATGTTTCTGCCGATACTTAAAGGCCGGCGAAGAATGCGAACAAATGTGAACTGGAATTTATTTGTCAGCTCCTGCGGAGCAAAGAGGAGAATAAGCCCGGCTAACATAAACCAGGTAAATAACATTCGCCCGGAGATTTTGGTCGCGTTCTTCGCCATAATCGTACTGCGTATCCACAGCTTACGCGGATTTAAACGGATTACACAGATTTAATCTGTGGAAATCTGGGTTTTCAATCTGTGTCATCTTTCTCTGCGAATTATTCCAATCCATAGTTATTATGGTTCATTGTATCCTTCCACAGCTCCAGATTTTCTATGTACACGCTGGTACCACGGGCCACCGAGCTGAGAGGGTCCTCGACTCTTTTGACAACTAAGCCGGTCGCATTTGCCAATGCTTTATCCATTCCCCGCAGCAGTGAGCCGCCGCCGCAGATGTGTATGCCGTTGTCAATCAGGTCTGCGGACAATTCCGGCTCGGCCTTTTCCAACGTTGCCGCAACCGCATCTATAATCATAGCGATAGGGCCACGCAGGGCCTCACGGACTTCCTCACTCGTTATAACGATTTTTCTCGGCATGCCCGAGATGGTATCTCTGCCGGCCACTTCCATCGTCAATTCCTCACTGAGCGGAACCGCCGAGCCGATTTGTATCTTGACTTTTTCAGCCCTTGCCTCGCCGATGAGCAGGTTATAAGTTCTCTTAAGATGGTTTATCACTGCTTCGTCCATATCGTTGCCGCCTATACGGATTGACTCGGAGGCGGCGATGTCGGCTAGACTCATTATGGCCACTTCGGTCGTTCCTCCGCCGATATCGACAATCATCGAGGCGGTAGGCTCTGCGATTGGCAGGTTGGCTCCGATTCCCGCCGCCATTGGTTCATCGACCAGATAGACTTTGCGTGCACCTGCACGTTCGGCACTATCTATCACCGCCTGGCGTTCAACATCGGTTATTCCGCCCGGCACCGCAATTACCACTCGAGGCCTGACAAGTCCGCCCCTGCCGTGTGCTTTCCTGATAAAGTAGCTCAGCATCGCCTCGGTGATTTCAAAGTCGCTGATTACACCGTCTTTGAGGGGTCTTATTGCACTAATGGAGCCAGGTGTTTTGCCTAACATTTCGTATGCAACCAGGCCGACAGCTTCACCGTTGTTCAGGACAATGTTGGTTCCTTTGCGAACAGCAACTACGGAGGGCTCATTGAGGACAATACCTTTATTGCGGATGCAAACCACGGTAGTGCACGTACCAAGGTCAATGCCCATATCCATACTGAACAAACCTAATATTGTGTCCGTTAGCATTTTTGGTTCATCCTTAAATTCTTCCCTAAATATTTATTTTTGTGCGCCATCACCTTTCCATTCGTTTGGCTTCACACCTCGATTGGCGTTATCGGTATAAGAATTCCTTACGCCTGTCCTGCTACGGCAGCGGCCTTCGCCGCGACGAATAAGAAGCGTATGTATCCATATCACGATATTTCGTCCTTCGACTCTGTTCGGGACGAACACCGAGCATTGCCGAATGTGTTCGTTGCTCGAAGAATGCGGGCCAACGGACATCCTGCCAAGGTGCTAAAGCCTTTTGTAGTTCGGCTTTACAAAAAAATCACTTTAGGTGGATTTGCCTTTCAGCGCATGGCTGCGAGGCACTTCGTATTGTGGCATTTTTATAAAAGCAGCCGAATTTTAAGGCCCTTAAACCGGCCGATTCAGCCGCAATAACGACCATAACTGTCTTATTGACAATAAGATAGGGCAGTTTTCTATTCAATGTATTATTTTGGTAATTGATTATTGATCATTACCTATTACCACTTACTATTTACCAATTACCAGTCACCAGCTACCGGTTACCGGTTGTCAGCAAGCTCGATTAGGTCCTATAATAGTCGGGGAGAACAGAAGACAGAAGGCAGAGGTCAGAAGACCGAAAACGGAAGTTCTGTCCTCTGTTTTCCGTCTTCTGTCTTTGCTACTGCCAGTCGGCGGGATAGCGGATGGATTCAGGCTGAATGTGGAACTCTCTACACAGCTCTTCTACCAGCGCTTCTGTTCTTTTTATCTGAAAGTCGGTCGGGGTTTTGGCGTTGTCGTCGGCTATAACACAGATACGAATAGTCTGTTTGCTGTAGTGTATGCCCGATGATTGTCTTTGCCATTTTTCGGTTGGTTGTATTTGGCCGTCGTGGCCGACTCGACCATTGCAGATAATGAAGTGGCAGTTTACCCCGTTATACGCAGTATCCCTGTCTGGAGAGACTTTTTCATTCTGTTCTCTAACGGGGTTAATATGCTCATCCGCGTCCACATCTCTCGCTCCGCCGAAGGCGGACTCAATATTGCCGGATCCGGTGCCGCTGTAGTAAATCTCGATTCGGCTCCAGCGTCCCGGCAATTGGTCGACACGAGAAAGAATGGCTTTTTTCACAGAGCCGAGGCGGTAATAGCGTGAAAGACAAAATGCACCGGCCGATGGTGGATTATGGCCCAGTGCATTTAAGATTATTGCGCCGACTATGATTGAAATCCCCAGAACAACAAGAACTTTTGTTTCCCTTGAATGGGTTGTCATCACTGCCTCTCCACTTTTATTAGTCGCTATGTTTAGCATTTTCTTGTGCTCCATCACGAAATGGTGAGCCTTTTGGATTCCCTGCCTCCGATAAGATATATTTGCTATCGGCCTTACAGAAAAGCCGCTTTAGATTAGTTTTCTTTTTATAGAACATATCGAAAGTACCTTTCCATTTGTGGGGTTTTTTATAGGAGTAGGCAGGTCCCTACGTCCTATATAGACGTGCAGAAATCGTAACCTTTTATGGGGGAAAAACGGTGTTTTTGTGTCATTGCAAGGCCTTTAAAAAAGGACGTGGCAATCTCTCACTTGTGAATAGTCAAGATTGCTTTGTCGCTGCACTCCTCGCAATGACAACCGTCAATGGAAATGCGACAGAACACTGGAAAGACAGTTGTGCGGTTTAGCAAAATTTCATCTGTAAGGAATCCCAAAACCCCCTTTTCAGCTCAAAAACAGGGCATAAACCCATAAAAATGAAAAAAATCCAAAAATTTTTTATTTTTTCCTTGACGTTCGATTACAAATGTAATATTTTAGGGATTACAGTTGTAATATTAGGAGAGCAGCTTATGAAAAAACTACCCAAGATATCTGAATCGGAATGGCTGGTAATGCGCGTATTGTGGTCAAAAAGCCCGCTGACAGCGAATGAGGTGGTAGAAAAACTGGCCGGCAAAACGAAGTGGAAGCCGAAAACGATTAAAACATTGATTACCCGGCTGACGAAAAAGAAAGCCCTCAAGTTCGAGAAGGAAGGCAGAAAGTACAGGTACTATCCTGCGGTTAGCCAGACAGAATGCGTGCGTATGGAAAGGCACTCATTTGTTCGCCGGGTTTATGGCGGAACATCCAGGCCGATGCTGGCGTCATTCCTCGAAGATGCCGAGCTTTCGGCGGAGGATATCGCAGAGCTCAAGAACATCCTTGAGCAGAAGGCGGAGGAATAAAGATGGAATCTCTAACTATACAGTTGCGGCCATTCTTTGATTGGCTCTTGTGGGTGTCTCTGCAGGGCAGCGTGCTGATTGCGCTGATTGTCCTTGTCCAGACAGTCCTGCGAGGCAAATTGGGTATTCGCTGGCACTACTTTCTCTGGCTGCTTTTATTGATACGCCTGGCGGTGCCCTGGCTGCCCGAAAGCAAAATAAGCATCTTCAATCTGCTGCCGAAATCCATTCAGCAGGGACGGATAATAGAGGCCTTCTCGGAACCTCAACGTGATCATTATATGGGCCGTTATTTATATGCCGAATCTGCAGATGAGCAGAAGACAAGGCCGGAAGGCGACTCTAAATCGGTCTTTACAAAATTTGTTCGTATGGTGCCTTTGCTCTGGCTGCTCGGTGCCGTGGTTCTGGTCGTATATGTCTGCGCGGGTAACTTCCATCTCTGGTGGCTCGTTACCCGTGAACGTCCTTTGACCGACCAGAAGATTCTCGACCTGTTGGAAGACTGCAAGAGCGAAATGGGTATCCGCACCATCCTCGGCGTTGTAATAACGGACAAAGTCACAAGCCCTGCACTTTTTGGTTTTGTCCGTCCGCGGTTGTTATTACCGGCGGGAATGCTCGATGTCCTAAATCTGACAGAGCTCCGCCACGTCTTCCTTCACGAGCTGGCCCATCTGAAAAGGCATGATATTTACCTCGGGTACCTGTCCAGCCTGCTGCAAGTCCTGCACTGGTTCAATCCGCTTATCTGGCTGGCCTTCTATCGAATAAGAACCGACCGGGAATTGGCCTGCGATTATTTGGTTCTATCACGCACAACAAGCGGCCAGGCGAAAGATTATGGCCAAACCATTGTTTATCTTTTAGAACGTTTTTCCCGCCCCCGGCACTTGCCGGCTATGGCGGGAATTTTAGAAACAAAATCTCAATTGAAAAGGAGGATTAAAATGATTGCTAAATTCAAAAAGACCTCACGCCCACAGTGGGCAGGGGCAATGCTGCTTCTTGTGGTATTAGCCTGCGTAATCCTGACCAATGCTTATGTGGCCAAAGCGGACTTCACCTTCGGCACTGTCACCAATCTCGGGCCGGTGGTAAACAGTTCGGCTTTCGACGGTGGACTAATCATATCGGCCGATGGCCTGGAGCTCTACTTTACCTCGAACCGGCCCGGCGGCTCGGGTAATTTCGATATATGGGTAGCGACACGGGAAACGATACAAGACCCATGGTCAGAGCCGGTGAATCTTGGGCCGACCGTAAACAGTTCATATTGGGACTGTAACAATGGTATCTCGGCCGACGGCTTGTCGCTCTACATTTTCTCTAATCGGCCTGGTGGGTCGGGTGCATTGGACATATGGGTCACGACACGGTCGAGCATCTCCGAGCCCTGGGGAGAACCGGTGAATCTGGGGCCGACGGTCAACAGTTCGGCTGACGATGGGGGTCCGTACATATCAGCCGACGGCCTGTCGCTCTTTTTCGAATCCAATCGGTCAGGCGGGTATGGTGGTAACGATATATATGTGTCAACGAGGGCAACGATAGACGATGACTGGGAACAACCGGTGAATCTGGGGCCAACGGTCAACAGTTCGGTTTGGGATTGGTTTCCATCACTCTCGGCCGATGGCCTATCACTCTTCTTCACCTCCGTGCGGTCCGGGGGTTCGGGAGGGGACGATATATGGGTCGCGACCCGGGAAACGACAGACGACCCCTGGGGTGAACCGGTGAATCTCGGGCCAGCAGTCAACAGTTCGGCTGCCGAAACTTGCCCGAACATCTCGGCCGATGGTTCTATCCTCTCCTTCCACTCCAACCGCCCCGGCGGTTCAGGTGATGTGGACATGTGGCAGGTGAAAATCCTGCCAGTCGTTGACTTCAACGGCGATGGAAAGGTAGACACCGATGATTTATTGATACTGATTGACAATTGGGGCATAAATGAGCCGCTCTGTGACATTGGCCCAACGCCGTTTGGCGATGGCATCGTGGACATGAAAGACCTGGAAGTATTTATGAGCTACTGGGAGAAGGAGAATATTCCAGAAATTCCGGAAGAAGAACTGTAAATAAATGCGGACAAGGGTCCTTCTGGTTCTGCCTGATTGACGATATTCGCATTTACGACCGGGTCCTGAGCGCAGAGGAGGTCGCAGAGCTGGGACACACGGACTAAAACTGAGTTTTAGAACACTGACTGACATCCCGCACCAATTTGGGTATGAGCCTGTGATTAATTGGTGCGGGACTTTTTTATGCCGTCATTTTGTATCGAAAAAAACAGCTTTAGCGGTTAAAAAGTTAAATTTAGCGCTTGTTTGAAAATATGAAATAATGTTTAATTGCAGCTTTAGTTGTCGGAAAATCGTTTGTAAGCAGGATAGCTTGTTTATTGAGGTGAACTGAGATGGCGGATTTGAAGGCGTTAGCTGAATCTGTTATAAAAGGCGACCAGGGAACTGCAGTGGAGATTACCAAGGCGGCTCTCGAAGAGGGCACAGCGGCTAAAGATGTTCTCGATAAGGGACTAATTGCAGGTATGGATGTTGTCGGCGCTCGTTTTAAAAATAATGAGATTTACATACCTGAAGTGCTTATTGCCGCGCGGGCAATGAAAATGGCGATGGAAATCCTTGAGCCGGAGCTGGTCAAGGCCGGCGTTGAGCCGGTCGGAAAGTTTCTTATTGCAACCGTCCAGGGTGATTTGCACGACATAGGCAAGAATTTAGTGGCGATGATGCTCAAAGGAGCGGGTTTTGAAGTTATTGACCTCGGCGTGGATGTCAGTCCTGAAAAGTTTATTGAGCAGGTAAAGGCCAAGGGCGTTCAGCTCGTCGGCATGAGCGCGCTTTTGACTACGACGATGCCCGGCATGGAAAAAACCATAAAGGCACTAAAGCAGGCCGGTGTTTCAGCCAAGATTATGATTGGCGGCGCACCGATAACACAGGGTTACGCAGACAAAATTGGCGCCGACGGCTATGCGCCCGATGCCGCTTCGGCTGTCGATATGGCTAAAAGCCTCGTCGCTTAAAGAAAATACACAAGAGCACAATCAGAGAACCTCTTAATTTCTATTTAATCAAACAGAGCCTGCTACTCTGCGAAGTATTCGCTAAGTAGCACGAGCCGACCGTAAAACAGGGGTAATGACCCCTCCGGATTCAATGTACAATTCCAATCAAGGAAGGACTGACAACTCTCTCAAGCTGCCAGCCCTTTGAATGTTCTGGATGTTTTGTTTCTTTTTTGAAGTGGTTCTCTGCATTCAATCTATTCGACTGGTTCAGCTAAGGGAATTTCCTCAAACAAATGGTCAGCAAGGACAATCAGGTCCTGGACATCGACGAAGCCGTCACCCCAGGGCATAGGACCTATGTCACATAATGGCTCGTCCGTGCCCCAATAATCAACCATAATGCACATGTCAGCAGCGTCAACAATGCCGTCGCCGTTGAGGTCAACAATGGGAATAATTGGTGCCTGATATATATCCCCATAGGGTATCCCCTCACTACCGGGACGATCGGAACTAAAGTACAACATTGAGCCATCAGGCGAAAGTTTCGGTCCTACGTCTCTACTGGGACCGTTAACCATTGAACCAAGGTTCACAGGGGCCACCCAAGGGGCAGCGATGCTTTCCCGCCTTGTTAGCCACATATCAGATTTACCGAATCCTCCGGGGTGAAGAGGTCCAAGGTCCTCTGAGAAAAGGAGTAAGAGACCGTCAGATGAGATATGTGACCAGCATTCTATCGCCGAATTGTTGACAACCGGGCCGAGATTAACCGGTTCGCCCCAGGGATCCTCTACTGAGGAACGCTTGGCTACGTATATGTCGCCACTACCATATCCCCCTAATCCGTCTGAGTCGAAGTAGAGTTCTAACCCATCACCTGATATACACGGTGTACCTTCATAACCCGAAGTATTAAACAGCGGGCCAAGATTAACGGATTGATCCCACGCGTCATTTATCGTGGGACGTCTTGCTACCCAAATGTCCGCCTGACCATATCCTCCACCTCGGTTGGACATGAAATAGAGCTCCAGGCCGTCAGGAGAAATGCTTGCACACTGATCAAGTTGACCAATGTTGACCGGTGGATCGAGAACTGTAGGCGTACCCCATGCATCTGCAATTGTCGCACGTTTAGACACACATATTTCCCAATTCCCTCGGCCACATCTTCGCTGGGAGGTGATATACATCTCCAAGCCGTCAGCGGAAAGACAATCGATTGTATCACCAGCCGAACTATTGACCGGTTGTCCCATATTCACGGGTTCGCCGAAGGTGAAATCCGCCTTCGCATTTCCGCCGCCAAGGACAATGGTAGCCACGATTCCAAATACTGCCAACTTCATTCTGTAACCATTTAACCGTTTCATTTCTCTTTCCTTTCAAAAAGGTTCTCATTTGTCCGGCCTTTACTCGTTCCCGCCGGATTCCCTGTTATTTCCACCAAAAATCTTGAATTCTGCGCAGAATCTTAAAAAAAATTGAAAAATCTTGGTTCGTGGCTTCGGTGTCCGATGTAAGTACTTGACAATGAGTTAGTTACTGTTCATAATGTATTAAAAATAATAGTGAAGCGGATTATGAGGATGCAGATGTGACAGGATACCATGACCAAACAGATATGGGAGGTTTACGAGAAGCGTTTCTAACAACGCACTGGTCTTTGGTCGAGCATATCCAATCGGAGGACGATAAGGACCGCGTGTTGATTGGCTTATTGCTCGATAGGTACTGGAAGCCGGTCTATTGTTATCTTCGGCACAAAGGATATGATAACGAAGATGCTAAAGACCTGACCCAGGGTTTTTTCCACGAAGTGGTTTTGAACAAGGAACTGGTAGTACGTGCAGACAAAGCCAAAGGCCGTTTTCGAACTTTTCTGCTGCACGCTCTGGACCAATACATCCTGAATGAAAAACGCAGGCAGGCTACACAGAAGCGCATCCCCAAAGGTAAGCTCGTCTCTTTCGATATCATAAGTCCACCCGCTTTGCCTGAAGCAGTATCGAGATTGAATCCCGAGGATTCTTATAACTACGCCTGGACAGCTTCGATGTTGGATCAGGTCTTATCAGAAGTCGAGGCCAAGTGCATGGAGGATGGCCTGAAGGTGCACTGGTGCATTTTTCGGGATAAGGTCGTGCAACCCATCCTGGGAGATAGTTCGCCTCCTTCGTTCGAAGATCTTTGCGAGAAATATGTTATTGACGATCAGAAAAAGGCTGCGAACATGGTCACGACCATCAAAAGGCGCCTCCAGAAAGCTTTGAATCAATTCATCCGCAATACGGCCACATCAGATGATGAAATGCAGGAAGAATTTGCTGAAATTGTGAAATTTTTCTCAAAAAGCGCGCAGAATTCCAGATAATTCGTGGATATATGGTCATGAGCGATAAATCTACATTTGGGGCAAAGCCGGAACAATTGAAAAAACTGCTGACGGCTATCGGCCTTGGAGAATCGAGCACCGGTGAGCAGAACGACCAGACAGTCTCTCAAGCAGCACCGGCGGAGAGCTTCATAGAGCAGCCGGGAACGCGGATTGGCCGTTATAAGCTGCTTCGTATGCTGGGCGAAGGCGGCATGGGGATTGTGTACTTAGCTGAGCAGCAAGGCTCCATTCGACGGCGGGTAGCGCTGAAGGTTATCAAGCCGGGCATGGATTCCAAACGCGTGATTGCCCGATTCGAGGCCGAGCGACAGGCTTTGGCTTTACTCGATCATCCGAATATCGCCCATGTCTATGATTCCGGCACGACAGAAGTCGGCCGGCCCTATTTTGTCATGGAGCATGTCAAGGGCCTGCCCATCACCGAGCATTGCGACCACTACAAACTGACAATCGAGCAGCGGCTACGACTCTTCCAGCAGGTCTGTCAGGCCGTCCATCATGCCCACCAGAAAGGGATTATTCACCGGGATATCAAGCCATCGAATATTTTGGTCTCAATCCATGAAGATCAGGCAGTGCCGAAGATTATCGACTTCGGCGTGGCTAAAGCGGTGAGTCAACCCTTGACCGAGCGAACCCTCTATACCGAGCAGGGCCAGTTGTTCGGTACGCCGGAGTATATGAGTCCTGAGCAGGCGGATATGGCCGTCGAGGATATCGACACCCGCTCGGATATTTACTCGCTCGGTGTGCTACTATATGAATTGCTGACGGGTGTCTTACCTTTTGATCCCGATACGTTTCGCGAAGGTGGTCTCGATAACATCCGAAAGGTCATTTGTGAAACCGACCCCAAGACACCGAGCACCCGGCTCACAAAACTGGGTGATGAGGCTACAAGTGTTGCTGAAAAACGCCGAACCGAAGTTGCAGCGCTTGCCAAGAAGTTGCATAAGGAGCTGGAATGGATACCGCTAAAGGCGATGCGCAAAGAGCGCTCCGAACGTTATCGCTCAGCCTCTGAACTGGCAGACGACATTGAGAACTACTTGAAGGGCAATCCTTTGATTGCAGGCCCACCAGGCACAAGCTACAAACTAAAGAAATTTGTACGACGAAACAGCGCACTGGTAGGCGGTATGGTTACGGTTATGGTTGTACTGTTAGTGGGGATTGTTGTATCGACGCTCTTTGCCATCGGTCAAGCTCGTGCCCGTACCGAGGCGCAGATCATAGCTAACTTCCTTGAGGATGATGTTCTCGGCTCGCTGAGGAGGGCCAAGATCGGTGAAGCAACCGTGAGCTATGTTCTCGATGAAGCTGCAGAACGCCTTGAGGGCAAGTTCAAGGATCGTCCACTCATCGAAGCTTCCATCCGAGAGAAACTCGGATGGACATACAGAACAATAGGCGTGCCAGAGAAGGCTGAGAAACACTTCTTAAGGGCGATTGAAATCTATAAGTTAACTTTCGCACTTTTCATAATTGATTATGCTGCTGGAGCCAAGGCATCGATAAGAAACTCTGTAATTCGTGAAGGTACGGTATGATTGCCGAACATTGTAATAATTCGCTTCCGCCACAGCACCCGTCGCAACGCGGCCAACGCATCCTGGAAACTCGGACAGGTCTTGGCAGGATACCACGGTACAATCGGCAGCCTGGTTTTGACACAGCCATAGCGGATATACCACGCCCACACCACCGAATAAAGCCACAGGCTTATCACCGCCGCACGTTCCGGCCCCTGGCTCTTCCACGTCTGAGGTTCCTCGCTGCCCAAGGACTGTTTGGTATTCTTGAAAGTATCCTCGATGCTCCAGCGACCGGCAAAACCGCCGATGACCTCGGCCGGCGTCAATTTCAGATCGGTCGTAAAGAAAAAGTCGTCTTGTTCCTTGCCCGCAGGGTCGCGGCTGATTACCAGCAGCACCGGGGTATGAGAAACTTTGTACCACAGCACCACCATGGCATACACCAAACGGTACTTCGTTTTGCCTCGTTCCTGAGTCTTTACCCGGCGCCAGGATTTTACCCGAGAGGCTATTTGGGTTGGAGTTCCCAGCCGTCTGCCCCGTTTTGGTTTGGGACCACGTTGATGTTTGGGTTTCTTCTTGGGCAATGCGTAAATGGCCGCATCGCGTCTCATCCGGCTGATGATGTGGGTATATGCCGCACCACAACCGGCCAGCGTGGCGTAAAAGCCGTCCGCACCCATTATAAACTGCCTTTCTGGAAACCAGTCCTTTACTTCTGCAAGCATTTGCTGGGCAAGTTCTATAAGGCCGGGGCCGTTTTTGCGATGCAATCTCATATTGATGGGAAGTCCCAGCGGCTCGCCGCCCCAGGGAGGGATTACTCGCAGGGTCAGCACCACAAGGTTCAGTCCCCAGCAGTGAACCAGATGGGAAGCGGTCGAGCGTATTGCATCTCGCCACCATCCGGCGCCATCGACCTTTCGGCCGGTACGGTGAAAGATGGTATCGTCCATGTCCATCCACACAGTACCGGCAGGATAAAACAGTTCGATGAGCATCTGTGCCAGGGGTTTCCACAGGTGAGCCGGCAGCCAGCGGGATTTTGGAAACAGTCGATGGTAGGCATCGTGCGGACGCTTGTTTTTCGGGTCTGCAAATGGGAGAATACCGGTGACGGTTCGGCGTTTGGTGCACAATATCCAGCCGGTAATCAGATTGATAAAGATGTGAGCTGTTGGCTGGGTAAAAACGGGCGAAAAGTTCAAGATTATGGCATCCCATGCCGATGTGAGAATAGTAGTGCTCATATTGGCCTCCATGAAATAGGTTCGTCATTACC
>Ga0315539_1002204_pt1 | contig 14094 bp, 14 predicted proteins | sample SalMarSW160150MG_FD_203097 | JGI IMG/M metagenome (GOLD analysis project Ga0315539, IMG submission 203097) | Salt marsh sediment microbial communities from the Plum Island Ecosystem LTER, Massachusetts, United States - Salt Marsh Sediment SW1601-150 ... | reverse complement strand
AAAATTATCCGTTTGGTAATCAATTTATCGATAATGCAACCTACGGGGTACAGTTCAATCTTACCATCCCAATATTTAATGGCTGGCAAACCAACACCATGATCAGTAATGCAAAGATCTCTGTGCTCAATTCAAAGTATAATCTTGAATACACCAGGAACATGCTTTACAAGGAGATCCAGCAGGCTTATGCGGATGCGGTTGCTTCACTGAAAAAATACAGGGCTTCAGAAAAGGCGGTCTCTTCCATGGAAGAATCGTTCCGGTACACGGAACAGAAATTCAATGTTGGCATGGTTACTTCCGTTGATTACAATACAGCCAAAAATCAGCTTACCAGTGCACAATCAGATCTTCTGCAATCGAAGTATGAGTATATTTTCACAACCAGAGTTCTTGAATTTTATCGGGGGAACCCGTTGAGTTTATAATGATCAATCCAAGTAAGAAACTATAATACCGAGCATCCATGAAGAACAAGAAACTTTTCAGAATAGTTATTGCTATCACACTCCTGGCAGTCATCCTGGCTATTGTTGGAAAACGAGTTGGCTGGTTTGGGAAAGAGGAGGTTGTTGAGGTAGCTGTGGAAAAGGGCGAAAACCGCACGATTACTGAAACCATTACTGCCAATGGAAAGATCCAGCCAGAAACGGAGGTCAAATTAACTCCTGAAGTTTCGGGAGAGATTGTTGAACTACATACCCGCGAGGGTGCCAATGTATCCAGGGGTGATCTATTGGTTAAGATTAAACCCGATATTTATGTTTCGGCTGTGAACCGGGCAAGGGCAGCCCTCAATTCTTCAAAAGCAAGGCTTGAGCAGGCTGAAGCCCAGTATATACAAAGCCAGTTATCCTACGAGAGAAATAAGAAATTGTGGGAACAACAAACCATTTCCAGATCAGATTTCGAAGCTTCAGAAGCAGCATATAAGATGGCTCTTGCCGACCGTAATGCAGCATCCTTTTCAGTAAAAAGTGCAGAAGCCACCTTAAGTGAAGCACAGGAGAACCTGATAAAAACGACCATCTATGCTCCAATAAGCGGAACCGTTTCCATGCTCAATGTTGAACTGGGAGAACGGGTCCTTGGTACCCAGATGATGACCGGAACCGAGCTGATGCGTATAGCCGATCTTTCCCGGATGGAAGTCCTGGTGGAAGTGAATGAAAACGATATTATCCGCGTGAAGAATGGTGATACAGCCATCATCGAAGTGGATGCCTATCTGGATGAAAAATTCAAGGGGGTTGTCACTGAAATCGCCAATTCCGCTACCTCAGCCGGTGTCTCTATTGACCAGGTTACCACGTTTGATGTGAAAGTGCTACTGCTACAAGAATCCTATCACCACCTGATTACACAGAGAAGCCCCAATCCTTTCCGTCCCGGCATGTCAGCAACCGCAGATATTCAAACGGAAACAAAAACAGATGTTCTTTCAATTCCTATCCAGGCTGTAACCACCCGCCTTGATACAGCAGCGACACAACGGGATGAAGAGGGTATCATACTGGCAGATGAGGACCCAAAAGTAGTGGTTTTTATCATCTCTGGAGAGATGGTTCGTTTACGGGAAGTTAAAACGGGAATACAGGATAACAACTTCATCGAGATAGAGTCCGGATTAACCCTGGATGAAGAGGTCGTTGTGGCACCCTATAGCGCCATTTCACGAAAACTTCAGGACAGTACGTTAATCGAAATCGTTACAAAAGAAAAACTATTTGAGGAAGAGGGTAAATAAACAATCTCTCGGAACTTCAGCCTAAAGCATCGCGTGAAATGGCACTCATCCTGAACATTGAAACAGCTACTCCTGTATGTTCAGTTGCTATCAGTCAGGATTCTAAAATCATCGGGATTCTGGAAAGCAGAAAAGACAAATCTCATGCATCCCTTCTGGCACCCTTCATTCATGAGATTTTCAAGAAAAACTCGATCAGAAAATCCGAAATGGATGCCGTTGCCGTTAGTCGTGGACCCGGTTCCTATACCGGATTACGGATCGGGGTATCAACTGCGAAGGGCATTGCTTTTGCACTGAATAAACCCCTAATCGCAGTTGACACCCTGCAGGCTATGGCGTATGGCGTGATGAAAAATCTTGATCGCGGGGATTCGCAATCCATTGATCCTGACACCTGGTTGTGTCCTATGATCGACGCACGAAGGATGGAGGTATATTCAGCTTTTTTTGATGTCCATATGCAGCAGCAGCGTGAAATCAACGCTGAAATCATCGATCCCCGATCATTTCAGGATATTCTATCCAGGCGAAAAGTGCTCTTCTTTGGCACCGGTGCAGAAAAATGCAAAACAGTACTTAATCACCCCAATGCCTCCTTTATCGACCATTTCTCTCCTTCTGCCGAATATTTGATCCCTTTTTCAGAAGAGAAATTTCATCGTCAGGAGTTTGAGAATGTTGCTTATTTTGAGCCATTTTATCTGAAGGATTTCATTGCCACCATCCCCAGGAAAAATATCTTTACATAAAATTATCGTATCATTCATCACAATAACTGACGGAATGGTAAAGTTTTTGTTTTTGTTGGATTATGAAGCAGTGTAATCATATCGTCTTTGGTCTCTTTCTTTGCCTGATCTCTCTTCCCATCAATGCTCAGGAGGAGCATGTTGAATTTTCCCCTTACCAGCCCGGTGAGCGGTTGCACTATCTGATCCATTATGGATTCATCCATGCCGGGAAAGCAATCCTCTATATGAAAAACGATACCCTTTCCGGGAGAAACGTAAACCATCTTGTTATCTCCGGATGGACTACCGGGTTAGCTGATGTATTATTTAAGGTAAAGGATAGATATGAAAGCTATATTGATCCGGAAACCGATTTGCCACTGAAGGCTATCCGTGACATCAGTGAAGGGAGGTATAAACGGTACAATGAGGTAACGTTTGACCGGAAGACAAGGTCTGATTCAACGATTCTATACAGCCAGGCTTCCGGAATGTTTGTTGTGGAAAAAAACATACACGATATTCTGTCTGCTTTTTATTATTTCAGAAAATATTACCTCCCGGGAGACCTGAAGAAGGGTGAACTGATTGAGATCAGTACCTACTTCACCGATGAATTATTCCCGCTTCAAATTCGATACGTGGGAAAAGAGACCATAAAAACCAAAATCGGGAAGGTGGAATGCTTCAAGTTTAACCCGGTTACGGAAGTTGGGAGGCTGTTTGAAACAGAAGAGGATATGTCTGTCTGGTTCTCACAAGATGATAATTTTCTTCCCGTTAAAATCCGTTTTGAACTCTTTGTCGGTTCAGTTCAGGTAGACCTGATTGCCTATACCGGCCTTCGCCACGAATTCAAGAGTTTACAAAAATGAGTTTCCTTCCCTATTATTCGTTATTTCAATCATTAACGCTATTTTTGTAAGGAATATATCCAAATATAATGTATGGCTACGACAGCAGATTTCAGGAATGGCTTATGCTTGGAATTCAATGATGACCTCTACACCATTGTTCAATTTCAACATGTAAAACCGGGCAAGGGACCGGCTTTTGTCAGGACTAAGCTTAAAAGTATAACCACAGGAAAAGTGATTGACAATACTTTTACTGCAGGGGTAAAGGTGAATGTTGCAAGGATTGAAAGAAGGCCCTATCAATTTCTTTATAAAGATGATATGGGTTACCATTTCATGCATAGTGAAACCTTTGAACAGGTTGCACTGGAAGAGAAATTGATCGCTCTGCCCCAGCTGGTAAAAGAGGGTCAGGAGGTCGAAATCGTTTATCATGCCGAAACGGAAACGCCCATCTCCGTTGAGTTACCACCATTTGTTGTTCTCGCGGTAACCTATACTGAACCGGGTGTTCGGGGAGATACCACCTCAACCTCTTCGATGAAACCGGCAACGGTTGAAACCGGTGCCACTGTCTCTGTTCCGCTGTTTATTAACACCGGTGATAAAATAAAGATCGACACACGAGACCAATCCTATTCTGAAAGGATAAAATAACTCCATGGTGATCAGGACAGTTAATTCGCTCAATTTAATCCGGAAGAATGGCTGAAAAAAATTCCAAAAAAAGGCTACAGGTATCAAAATTCAAACTGAGTTCTTTACTGGCAATTACGCAGGCTATCAACGAAAACCTCTCTATGGAGGAGTTATTAAAAAGATATGAAGAGATCCTGCGTAGAGATCTGGTCATTGGAACGATCCTGATTTACAAATTCGGGGTAGAGTGGGAGTGTATCCTGAATTCCGGTTGTTCACTACAGGATGCAGAAAAGATCAACGTGGAAGAGGATCTGCTCCATTATAAAGAGATAGCATTTGTTCCTTCGGATGGAGAAAGTAAACTTCGGCCTTTTGACATCATCATTCCGGTCCATAACAACAACGCTCCACTTGCTTTTGTTTTGATTGGCGATATTAAGGAGGAAGGGGAAGGGGTTAGTCCTACCATTAAACATCTGAACTTCATCCAGACTCTCTCCAACATCATCCTGGTTGCGATTGAAAACATCCGGTTGTTCAAGGAGAGCCTGCGACAGGAAGCGATTAAAAAAGAGCTTGAACTGGCATCGAAGATGCAAAATATGCTGATCCCCGATAACCAGACACTCCCTCATAATGACCAGGTATACGTTACCGGGTTTTACCATCCCCATTACGATGTAGGGGGGGATTATTATGACTGTATCCTCTTAAATCCTGAGGTGTTGGGATTTTGTATCGCGGATGTGTCGGGAAAAGGAATCTCTGCAGCCCTGCTCATGTCAAACTTTCAGGCAAACCTGAGGGCTCTGTTTACCTCTGAAATATCCCTTGAATCACTGGTGGAAAAGCTGAATGAACGCGTGATCAGCAGTGCTGCCGGAGAAAAATTCATTACCCTCTTTATCGCGAAATACAACTCCCGGACAAAAGTTCTTAATTATGTCAATGCGGCACACAATCCTCCCATACTGTATGAAACCGAATCCGGAACAACACACCTTTTTGATACCAGTTGCCTAGGCATTGGAATGCTTGATCACATTCCCGTGATTAATGGCGGTTCATTCACCCTGAAGGAGAGATCCAAAATAATCTGTTATACAGACGGGCTATCTGAATTACCGGATGAGAATGGGGAAGAGATTGGCACAAAAACCATTGCTGCATTCCTTGCCAATCGCAATGCGATCGGTGAAAACATCAATCAACTGATCCAGAAACAAAACATCAAATCAGGAAATGACCGCCTGTTTGACGATGTGTCAATCATTGGTGTTGAATTCTTTTGATTTCAGCTTTCACGCTCTACCGCTGAATTAATCCTCAATATTCGAGGATTCTCCAGGTATCTTCCGCACGATAAACAGGGTGCTGACATAATCAATGCTATCCTTCTCATCAATGAACTTCAGGTTGCCGTCATAGGCAGGGTCGGACTGGTTGGTAATGCGGATATCAAGTATCTCAGCACCGTTTTCCCTGATCATTTGGCAAACTTTCAGCTTGTCCAGCACATGCATCTCCATCTGAAAATGATCTCCAGTACCGAGCATTGCCAATCGTTCCCTGATCCGGATAAAGGATCGTATTTTTTTCACCCATTTCAGGGATCTTACATCTTTGGTTATCAGCTGGAAAATGAAGATTCCTTCCGGTTTCAACAGCTGCAAAAGCTCAGCCACGTACCAGGAGGAATGGTTTTGGGGGATATGCTGAAAAACGATCAGGCTGATCACCAGGCTAACGGAACCCGGATCAAAAAGAGACCCCGGGGAGTTCTGAAGGGTTTGAAATGAGATCTTGTCGAGGTATTCCCGGTTCAGCGCTTCTGCCTTTTCTATCATGGTTCGGGAAACATCCACACCACAGAGGGAACGAAAGTGCGGATAAAGAGCACGTAACAATCGTCCCACACCACAACCAAATTCCAGAACCAGCTCATTGTCAGGAGGTTCGATTTGTCTGGATTTCAGGTAATCAAGCAACCGGTTTATTTCTGTTTCTCCGGTTTGAAAAAAATCCTTTTCGTTCCATTTTCCACCCTTTTTCCCGGGGTGTGTGCATATTGCCCAAAACGGATCCTTTCCTGCCAGCCCTTCCCAGTTTTTTTTAATTGATCCTAGACTCATGGTGGATGGATAGAGAGTTATACCCGTGAGTTGACAATTTCCGTTTTATCCTGTTCCCTGTTTCTGCTTCTCAGGTCCAGCGCAACAAGCATGGCAATGAATCCCCAGAAGGGAGCAGATGCTTTGTCGGTTTCCAGAAAATTGTTTAGGAAACCGTGAAGGAAATAGGTGCATAATCCAAGGGTAACCGCCAGGGTGATCATTTTTAACCACCCCTCCTGCGTCCTGAAGTAGGTTTTAAAACCCGTTGTTAACGAAGTAATCAAAATGAGAAGTATGGTTATCGTACCAGGGAATCCATTCTCAGCCAATGGCCCGATATACTCGCTGTGTGCATTCCCACGGTCGCCAAAATTGGTGCTGATAAAGGTGCGTTCCCAGGAGTATTGATAGGGCGCATACTGGAACTGATATGTCCCCGGTCCCCAGCCAACCAATGGTCGTTCCTTGAACATGCGCATGGCAGCATGCCACCGGTTAATTCGTTCCAGGTTTGACGCATCAGATGTAATGTTGGAGATGGACTGAACATGTTCTGCAAAATCGCCAGAGGAGGTTTGTTTGTTCTGTTCAAACATCATGATGATCTCCGTACGATAGGAATACACACCAAATAAGATCAAACCGGCAAAAAGGAAGATCAGGCTCAACCGCATCCTTAGCCGTACAATAATAAATATCAGAAAGGCACCTGCCAGGCTAATCCATGTTGCCCTCGTATAGGAAAATACGATCGCCGTAGAAAAAACAAGGATGATTATCCATATAATGGTTTTGAATTCAATCGACTTGTCGTGTCGCAACGCAAATGCAAAAAGTACCGGATAAAAAAATGCCAGGATTGCCCCATAAGCTGTATGATCGTTAAAGAAGGGCCTTACGGCAGAATGTGAAGCTTGCTGGTCCAATAATCCCAGTTGAACATGGTGGACAAATGTATATACAATAATGGCCGTGAATGGGAGGATGTATGCCCAGAGGTAATTGGAGATGTTCCCGGCCTGTCGGAAAACCTGGGTGGCAAGGAAATAGAATCCACAGACAAACCAGAGGCGTGCCAGGAAAAACTTCAGTGAAACCACCGGGAGAGAACTAGTCAGGCTGGTTACAAATATCCATCCAAGGTTCAGCAAAATAGCAATGGTAACCGGGTGCTTCCACACCCGGTTATCAAATGATCGTTCCGATATGATTTTTAGGAGAAAAAGGATCAACAGACCAAACAGCAACGGTTCTGTTGGCAGTGACAGATCCACCTTCAATCCGGGAATGAATTCATTCAGGGGAACCGAAAGTGGGGTGAGAAAAACGATCACCAACAGCAGTTTATCCAGGGCAAGAAAGGCTGCCAGAATCACGAGAAGGAACACCGGAACAAGGTTGAAATAATAGATCTCAAAGGCAGTAAACACCATATTCAAAATAACAAAGAATATGGACAGACCATAGATCCAGAAGATGGTTTTCCTTTCTCTCTGAAGGGTAAGTTCCATGTTCAGGTCACAGGGTCTTTCGTACTGAATCGATGGAAACAAGAACAATCAGGGTAAACAAAAATGCCGAAAAGGTTGATATGATGACGATGATGGATCGTTTCGGATAGGCTTTTTTCTCCGCCTCCTGCCCTTTATTTACGATGAATGTATGTGAGAGATTCTGCTCGGCATCGACCTTTGCTTCAACATATTTTTCCTTTAATAAACTCAACCGTGCACTCTCATTTTCAAGGAATTCCGTCAGAAATAGATAAGTCCCGCCATGTTCCGCCAGAACGTTGATCTGTTTTTCCAGCTGTTCTGCCTGACTCCTATTGCCCCTGGAGACAGCATCCAGGTAGAGCTCGACCAGCCCCTGGGATTGTGCTTCAACATTAAATACACCCAGTTGCCCCAATGTTTTCAACGAATCTTCCAGTGCACCGATCTCATTTTTCAGTGAAAAATATTCCTGTTCTACGATTTCATATGCTTCATGGGCACGTCTCTTCTGCATCCGGTTCATGGTTGAGTCAAGCAAAGAGGCTATCTCATTAGCTATATCTGCGGCAATTCCGGGGTCCGTATCCAGCACATCGATGCGTATTGACATGTATTCCGTTTTGCGAAAAGAGATGTTTTCCTTCATCTTGCCATACAGGGTAGTGTATTTATAGCGTGAATCGGGATCGATCTGATAATGTTCGAACAGGTTGTATTTTTCCACCAGTCTTTCCCTTATCTCGTCAGAATAAAGTACCTGAAGGAGCCGTTCCGTCTCTTCCTCCTCACCAAACTGCAGGATGTCCTTGGCCGGACCTCCACCGGTTGTGGAAATCAATGCCTTGGAAATGGAAGTGGATGATGAAGGAAAGAAAATAACCGTTGACCGGTATTTGGGTGTAATGGTCAACGAAACAATCACGGATGCTACAAAAGCAATGAAAGAAACCACGATCAGGGGTTTCTTTCTGTTCCACATATAGAGTAAAAGGTTGGTCGATTCAAAACGAAAGCCGGATGCATCAGGTTCGGTCATGTCAAATGATTTGAGAGGTTCATTTATTTCCGGGATCCGCAATATAACAGTGTTTAAGAAAACCCCGGTTTACCAGAATAACGAAACAAAGGATAAAAAAGTACGTCGATTAAATCACCCGTATCAAATGAAAATTTTTCTTTCCTTTCTGCACCAGCAGGTATTTATCACTGATCAGATCATTTGCCGTAATTGTTTGATCGGGAGAGGTAACCTTCTCTTTATTCAGGTTTACTCCTCCACCGTCAATCAGGCGCCTCAATTCTCCCCTGGAAGAGAAGATTGCCGTTTTTTCCACCAGCAAATCGAGCAGGTTTGAACCCGCTGTCAATACTTCCTTACTGACCTGGTATTGAGGAACTCCTTCAAACAGTTCAAGGAAGGTTGCTTCATCCATTTGTCTCAGGGATTCGGTTGTCACTTTTCCGAAAAGGACTTCTGATGCTGCAATAGCATCGTGCAGTGCCTCTTCGGAATGGACCATTATCGTAACCTCATTAGCCAGGGCTCTTTGAAGTGTTCGCAAATTGGGTGCTTCCCTGTGTTTTTCCGTAAGTTCCTCTATTTCTGCTTTCCCCAGCATGGTAAAGATCTTAATGTATCGCTCCGCATCATCATCGGAGGTATTAAGCCAGAACTGGTAAAATTTATAGGGGGAAGTCATCTTCGGATCAAGCCAAACATTCCCCTCTTCGGTTTTCCCAAATTTGCCACCGTCGGATCGGGTGATCAACGGGCTGGTGAGCGCAAAGGCTTCTCCTCCCGATTTTCTGCGGATCAGTTCTGTGCCGGTAACTATATTTCCCCATTGATCTGATCCTCCCATCTGCAGTTTGCAGTTCATGGTTTGATAAAGGATCAGGAAATCATATCCCTGGACCAGCTGGTATGAAAATTCGGTGAATGACATTCCAGATGTTGTATCTTCCCCTACCCTCTTTTTCACCGAATCTTTTGACAGCATATAATTAACCGTAATGTGCTTGCCGATATCGCGAATGAAATCCAGAAAGCTGAACTCTTTCATCCAGTCATAATTGTTCACCATTTCAGCTTTATTGGGTGCTTCTGTTTCAAAATCAAGGAACCGGCTCAACTGGTCCCGTATCTTTTCCTGGTTCTCTCTCAATGTTTTCTCATCGAGCAGGCTTCTCTCCTCAGATTTGCCGGATGGATCCCCGATCATGCCGGTAGCTCCACCAACCAGTGCGACGGGTTTATGGCCTGCTGCCTGGAAATGTTTCAGCATCATGATCTGAACCAGGTTCCCAATGTGAAGGGAGTTTGCTGAAGGATCAAACCCGATATAGGCAGTAACCATTTCCCGTTCGATCAGTTCCCTTGTTCCGGGTGTCATGTCATGGACCATTCCCCGCCAGCTTAGTTCATCAACAAAATTCATATTTCTCAAATGTTTCACGCAAAGATAATATATAGAATCATATGAGGGCCAGGGTAAGGACAATTATCCCAAACATGCCAAATAGCAAGACAACGGTATAAACACCGGAAAGCAGCATGAATTTGACAAATGTCTTGATGATGGATTGCCGGTAAAACCGCTTCATCCCGACAACAAGATAGATGGGAATAAGAAGGATTAAAAATCCCACCATTTTTTGCACAATCCCATCGAAAAAGATCGACACAAGGACCACCAGCAGAATAACAAGAAAAGCAAAACAGTGAAAATAGATCGAGAAGACAAAATGTTGTATGTAATAACGTCGTTCAGGATTCCTGCAGAGATCATGTCGGTGCTGGAGATTTCCAGCAGGGCAAACAGGATGATGCTGATAAAGATAACCAGCTTAAATGGCGGATAATAGGTCGCTCTCCGTCCAGCCACATATTCAGCAGGAAGAAAACCCGGTTTCAGCAGGAGCGGTTTAATGCTTCGCACAAAGCGGGTATCGAATTCAAAGAGCGTATCCATCAGCTCCTTGAACATCTCACCGAATGGTCTGTTCAATTCTCTGGTTGATTGCCCGCAATTGGGACAGTAATTCCCAGTGTACCGGTGACCACAGTTCGGACAGGTGATTATGTCGGGGAGGTTATCCATAATCATCAGATCAAGACCTCATCCTCCCGTTCTTTCCTCTCCCTGAATTCCCTTATGCTTTCAAAGTTCAGATCATGGAAGATCAGGGGAGCAAAGGCAGATATAGGGTGGTAGAGAAATGATTCTTCAATTTTATCTTCCGGAAGAAAATGCGTTTTCCGGTCGATGGTATTCAGGATCACCAGGATGATGCTCAGGATGAAGGCGGTTTTGATTATACCAAACAGTACACCAAGAAGGCGGTTAACAAATCCCAACGCAACGGCTTTCACCAGCTTGTCGAGTGCTTTTGCCAGCAGGTGTACCAGAACAACAATGATCACGAACGTGATGGCAAAGGAGATCAGTGGAAGGTACTGTGTGGTCATGTTAAATTTTTCCACCAGGAAATCGGATGTCATGTAGGAAAATTTGATCGCCCCGAATATACCGAGTATTAGCGCAGCAAGGGAGGCCACTTCAATGATCAGACCGTTTCTGAAACCACGGTAAGCACTCCAGAGAAGAAAGATCAGCAGGATCAGGTCGATGTAGTTCATGATTTGTTCGAATACAGTGACAAAAATAGGAATTATTTGGTTTTTGCCATCTATTCAAAATCCGCTATCTTTGGGGCTCGGAAAAAATGGAACTTCAACATGTAAAGAAGTTCAAAAAAATTGGCTCCATAGTTCAAGGGATAGAATAGCGGTTTCCTAAACCGTAGATCCAGGTTCGAGTCCTGGTGGAGCTACAAAACAAAAAGCCTGTCTCCGAAAGGAGCCGGGCTTTTTCATTTGATTGACCTCAAACTTGTTTGAAGGTCAGGAAAATGGAAAAGAACGGTAGATCCCGATAGGGATCAACAGGCTTTTTGTTTTATTTACGCCGAGCAATAGGTCCGCCCTGACACCGCAGGTCGTCAGGGCAATCTTGGTGGAGCTACAAAAAGACCAAGCCTTTACCCTATGGGTAAGGGGTTTTTATTGTAAGGCCCGGAGCTTGCTTCGAGGCCAAGTCAATAAAAATCCCTTCATATCGCGAAGCGATATAAGGCTTGGTCTTTTTGATCAGTGGAACTTTCAGGTTCGTGAGCCACCCTTTTTAGCGTGGCGAACAATCCTGGCGGGGCTACAAATATCCCCTGATTACCAGGGGGTTATTTGTTTCCAGTGTCTTTTACAGTGTCTATATTTGAAAAATCATACTTTTTTTAATTAAAAGTAATATTTAATAGCAGGAAATCTCCAACTGCCTGATTTTATGAACTATAATAAATCCGAAGATTATTTTTTAAATCGAAATTACATTTTTCTGCTGAATGAAGGGAAAACCATTCTCAAATACCTATTAAATGCTTATTCAAACGTTATCGCTGAAAAATTTTTGTTCTTAGTGGTTGACAAATGGTATGTATTTTGTATATTTGTCAATAAACCATGATAACTATGAATAACATTTTTGCAAACCGGTTAATTACTGCCCGTAAAATGGCTGGATTGTCGCTGCAAAGTTTGGCTGACAAACTTGGAAATATTGTCACCAAACAGTCACTGAACAAATATGAGCAGGGTAAAATGAAACCCGACAGCAACCTGATAATTCAGCTTGCCAACATATTAAATGTTTCGGTGGATTATTTTTTTGCCAGTCCCGATGTTGAAATACGTCTGGCAAATGTGGATTTCCGAAAATATTCTTCCAAGCTGAGGAAATCCGAGGAAGCTGCTGTAATTGAAAAATCCAAAGATATATTGGAACGGTATATCGGACTTGAAAAGATGGTCAACCTTCAGGAATCGCCAGAATACTTTGAATATGCAGTAACCATTACTACCGAGGATGATGCCGAAAATGCAGCAAAAGAGCTGCGCAAACAATGGAATCTTGGCTATGACCCGATTCCTGATGTGGTTAAAATGCTTGAAGACAAAGGTTATTTTGTCATTGAAGTTGAGGCATCGAAAGATTTTGACGGGATGAAAGCTGAAGTGGACGATAAAAAGGTTATTGTACTCCGTCAGAATTACAATGGTGATGTAGTTCGCAAACGATTCACCGCATTGCATGAATTGTCCCATCACGCATTGTCATTTTCTGCCGACTTCTCAGAAAAAGAGAAAGAAAAGCTATGTCATATTTTTGCTTCGGCTGTCTTGTATCCTGAAGAGATGGCAATTAAAGAACTGCATCAGGACAGATTTCGTTTTTATCAGAAGGAACTGGAAATGGTGAAGGAGCGATGGGGGATTTCATTCCCAGCCATCTTCAACAGGGCATTGCGTTTGGGAATCATTAACTATTACGTTTACAGAAATCTAAATATAGATTACCGTGCACGCAAGTTGCATTTAAACGAACCGGCAACTTTTCTGAGCAAAGAAAAACCTGTGAAATTTGAACGGATAATCTATTTTGCACTGGGCAAAGAAATAATTTCTGTGAACGATGCTGCCTTCTACGCAGGTAAAAGTGTCTGGGAGTTCAGGGAACAAATCCACCAAATGGCATGAGACTGATTATCACAGACACCAATGTATTGTTCGATGTCATCAAAATAGGTGCATTGCCTGAATTTTTCAGTCTTGATTTTCTCATGAAAGGTATTTACGTTTTATCAACGGATAAAAATAAATTTAAACCCACTTTACTTATCGTTCATTAAACCAGGTATCGGGATAATTTACAGGAAACAATCGTTCCACAATAATATTGAAGCACGAATACAATAAAAAAACATTGAGAGATAGTGAAAAAAAACAGGAAGCTGTCACCATTTATTTATTGTTTTTAGTTATAGTACTTGCAGCAATCATCATAATCTATTCTTACAGCTATGGCACAGAATCTTCAACATCATTCAGATTCTCCATCACGGGAGAGGATTTTGTTGCCGGTATCCCACTGGCTCTATTACAACTTACGATGATCGTCCTTTTTAGCCTAAACCTGAAGCATTTAAAGGCAAGAGCTAAAATCATACCTGCTGCTTAATAAAACCTGTCCTGTTTCTCTATTTACAGAATAAATCCAAGTACCAGGTAAAGCAGTGCTGTTCCTGCTCCAGCTGTCAGGGCATAGGGAAGCTGAGTTTTCACGTGATCAATATGATCACTGGCAGAAGCCATGGAGGAGATGATGGTTGTATCGGAAATGGGTGAACAGTGGTCACCGAAAACGCCTCCTCCCAATGCAGCAGCAATAGCCAGGTAAACATTGGCATCCAGTGATTGTGCCATGGGAACGGCGATGGAGATCATGATGGCAAACGTTCCCCAGGATGTCCCGGTGGAAAAGGCGATGAAACAGCTTGCCACGAATATAAGAAAGGGTACCAGTTTGGGTGAAAGCCAGGCTCTGGTTACTTCCGCAACATATTGGCCGGTCCCCAGTTCACGACACAATCCGCTAATAGCAAAAG
>Ga0315539_1002197_pt1 | contig 14120 bp, 8 predicted proteins | sample SalMarSW160150MG_FD_203097 | JGI IMG/M metagenome (GOLD analysis project Ga0315539, IMG submission 203097) | Salt marsh sediment microbial communities from the Plum Island Ecosystem LTER, Massachusetts, United States - Salt Marsh Sediment SW1601-150 ... | reverse complement strand
CACGCCATAACCAGCAGCAAGGCGGCGCAGTTCCGCCTCGCTAATCATGTCTTCCCCCTCAAATGCCCGAGACGGGCGCGTTCACGCGAATACGCCAGCGAGTAACGACTCGCCCCTTCGTCGCAGTCCCCGGTTCGAGCAGTGAAATGCCAGCAGAGAGGCGCGATCTCCACCGCCTCAGTCGCTCCTGCGTAGCAGGGAGTGGGATCCCCAAAGTCTCTATCAGATACCCAAAGCGTTTGTAGACTGTGCCTGAGCCGAACTTTTCCAAATACCTATCCATCTTATCCCAATCGATGTCGTCACAAGCTTCCCTCAGTGCTTGAGCTAGCTGTGCAATCCCTCCGCAGAGATCCGTGCGATCCGCTGCATCGATGAGGGTCTTCTCCCGATCAGTGATGCAAGTTGTCTTCCCGTCCAAGGTGCGGGTAGCAAGGCCGAAGAACTTTCGTTCCGTTACTGTGACGAAGCGAAAAGACATGCCGAGAACCTCTACCTGGCGGTGGAATCTGCGCCGTGGTGTCTGGAGGAAGACCACTCGTGGGATCTGCTCTGTCATGTGCCAGTAGTGCAGGGCAGACCAATAGGCCACTGCGACCGGCTGCCCCAGGTAGGGAGCTATGACGAGGGCCTGCTCCGACCACTGACGTTCTGGACCAGCTTCGAAGGGGATCACCATGTAGGTTCCGTGGGCCAGGCGTTGAATCCAGCCTTTGTTCGTCAAGCGGTGGAGAGTTTTCTTTGTGTATTCCGAACCACCCCAGAAATCACGCGCTTTCTCAGCCGTGAATATCCCGTTTTCGCTCGTGGCCATCCGGACTAAGAACTCAGCCTCTTTAGGTCCCAGCTCCGTTATATTCTGCGCCATAAAAGTTACCTCACAAAGGGTACTTTCCATGCACAAAATATCATACGGCAAGGATTAAAGCAAGTGCATCATCAAGGTGTGAACCCTCTACAATGGCAACTTCCGTAATGAGGACTTTCCAAACGCCTCTCCGAGAGCGAAGAGGATGTTCCATTGCAAGGCCAGACACAAACATACTTGAAAGAAATATGGTAATGAAAGACTTGACCATGTCATTCTCACGAAGGACATAAACCCTAATCCAGGCTACTCCTTGAGGAATCATGTGATGCGTCCTCGGAATTCGCCAAGAATGAAGGTCTGACCACGACGCTGCGCGAAGGGCCTTTGGAGCTCTTGACCTATGACCTCATGTTGGGGGGCATGGTTCAAGGGGTATAAAGGACGGCGTGAGGCCCCCCTGGTGGTCATGGGGAAGCTTCCCCTCCAATCGAATCCGAATGGAAGCGGCTTTACAGCCCGCGTCGGGGAGACTTGACAGAGGGGAGAGCAGGGCGTATAATGAAGCCGGAGGTGAGGAGGTTGTTCAGAGCAAAGTATCTTAAAGGGGTTTGGGTAGCGTGCTTGCTGCTGGGCTTAGTCTTATCAGCTTCGTCAGCGACAATAGCCACAGAAGAAAAAGGGAATGGGCCGGTTAAGTTTTGGGGCGCTGTTAGCGAGGCTGAGCAATATGGAGAGACGGTCTGCTATGGTAGCTACTACGTCCGGGTGACTGTAGATAAAGTCCTAGAAGACTCGGGAAATTTGTTACAGGACGTGGAGACCGTAGAAGTCTGCTATAGGAAGTCCCTAGATCTCCAGCCAGGGGAGAAGGTCGAGGTCTACGGCTTTTATTGGGGAGGCCCTTGTCCATTCCAATATTGCGGGAGGGTGGTAGCGTCCGGTAATTCCTCCTATATCGTTCGCGTCTACAAGGGGTATCTCTTCAAGACGCTTCAGTTTTGGTGTACAAGGAGCGAAGGCCCTCTTTATCTCCTTCAGACCCGAGATATCGGGCTAGGCCTTAAGGGGTTTTATGTGCTCATTTACAAGGAGCGTTATCCATGGGAACCTGATCCGGCCTTAGAGGCGCTCATGCACAAGAGCGTCTTGGTCAAAGGAAAGCTCATAAAACCGGAGGTCGAAATTGAAATGGGGCAAGGCTACATAGTGAAATATCCAATCCCAACAATTCTAGTGGAAGAGATTAGGGAGGTAAGCCCAAGTGAAAGATGCGGTAGCTGATTTTAGGATGGAATCTAGAGAGGCAGGCTCAATTGCACGAGGAAGCCTTGCAAAAACGAAGAACTATAAGTGAAGATTTTAAGAAGAGGTGAGCTCAAATGTTGAGTAGTTGGAAGGCATGGAGTATATGGCTCTTTCTGTTAGCTTTGGTCCTATCAGCCCTGCCAGGGCATCTAGCAAATGGGCAGGAGGATGTAGGATGGATGAGGGAAGGCACATGGTTATTTGTGCATGGGAAGGCCGGTGACGCAAGCGATTGGAATCATGTAACAGATTTAATCAAAAATCCACCTTATTCTGTTCCTGCAGAGAATATATATATGCCCAGTCTCCCAAACGATGTAATGCTATACCAATGGACAACTAATTTGGTCAATTGGATGAATGGAGCGGGCATGCTATCGCTTTCGGATGGAAGCATCAGAGTGCTCACCCATAGCGTTGGTAGTGCTGTAGTGCTCTACCTCCTTCGCGCCACTTATGAGCTGCAGTTCGGCAATATAAATGCACTGGCATCGGATATATGGGATCCTGATAGTTCGACAAGTGCCTGTACTGCCTTCGTGTCATGGAGTCCGAATCGCACTGCATGTGAAGAGATCGCCGATGGACTAAGAGCGCTAGATGCAGATCCCATTAACGCACTAAAATGGAAGGAAGCGGCGAAGAAGATAGGAGGCGTATACGTTTACCATCCTGCTATTAGAGGAGGGGTTTGCGCCTGTCCAGGCGGTTGGTCTGAAACTTGGGCAGCAGCCTTAATATGTGCGTTGGGAACCGTTGATGATTATCTTTGGTTTCCAATATCCACCCTGACGTGGAATGGTGGCAAGAAGGTCGTCAATATTTATGGTTTTGGTGGAAATGGGGTCGGTTGCACCAATTCTATTTGTACTTTACCGCTTTGTTGGAACGAGTGTACTGGTGCGCATGATAAGTGGGTGCGGGATGAACATCAGAGGCTACTACCAGGTGATGATGGAGATACCGGAACAAGAGTATTAGGAACTTATACCGAATTATTCGGGGGATATTGCTGCCATAGTGACTTCATTAATAACGAGCACAATGCCGCGCAAGATTTACTTATAAAAATTGCGGAGAACCCAACACCAATAAACCATTCACCGATCGCAGATGCAGGCGATGATCAAATGGTGCCAGACTGCTCAATAGTCGACCTCGATGGCAGCGGCTCATATGACCCTGACAATGATTCGCTAAGTTACCATTGGCAATTCATCTTCACCCCCGGTGCAGTCGAACCACCGGAGCTGTCAGATCCTTATGCCGTAAATCCCACCTTCTACGTAGCATATGATGAAAAAGCTGGAGGTTATGTACTGGAGCTAACGGTGACTGATGTCTGGGGCGAAGACACAGATCAAGTTACAGTAACCATCGTACCTCGTGCTCCAACTAGCCTTATTGCTGAACCGTTAAGCGAAACCGAAATAAAGCTTACTTGGAATGATAACTCTGTAATCGAGACGGGCTATGAGATATGGATGAGACCTGGAGATGGAACCTATGACGATGTGGATAATCCAATAGGTACTACAGGTCCAGCTGAGGGATCTTATTTAGTTCAAGGGTTAGAACCCTGGACGACCTACTGCTTTAAGGTGCGCGCTGTCGCCGATGGAGTCTTCTCTGATTTCACACCCGAGGAGTGTGCTAAGACTTTGGATGAAACACCTCCCATTGTCACTATTGAAGGCGCCCCAGAGGATTGGCAAAACGAAGATGCTACCGCCTATATCCACTGTGAAGACAACGGTGGGAGCGGATGCGATCCCGATTCGTATAGGCTGAAGATCTATGACCATGATCCAGTTACCTGCCCCACCCCCACTACTGATGAGGAATATTATGAGTATTATGATAAGGAGTCACCTCTAACTATCTCTCAACACTGCTGGGTCTGTGGGGGAGCATGTGACAACGCCGATCCACCTAACTGCAGCTACTCAGATCCTGTTGAATTCAAAGTGGATGAAATTCCTCCTGATCCCCCAACTGATGTCCGCAGTCCAAGTCACAAAATCTCCGTTTGGTCCAGTGATAACACCATAGATATGAAGTGGGATGAGGCAACGGATGAAGGTGGCAGCGGTGTTCATGGCTATGAGTACTGGTGGCTTCGACCAAATGAATCTCCTCCTATACGTACAGCACCTCCAGTAGTACCGCCGGGAGAGGGCACTACTAGTCCACCTCTGGACGATGGTTACTGGTGGTTCTGGATTAGAACTGTGGATAACGCGGGTAATAGATCCAGCTTTGTCCCTCCTGTAGGCCCCTTCCACATCGACACCACACCTCCCGAGGCTCCAACCTTGATCTCGCCTTCTAATGGCTCGTTCATAAACGATAACACTCCCTTCTTCGACTGGTCTGACGTCACCGACCTGAGCGGCGTGACCTACGAGCTGAGGGTTTGGCACATAGTCTGCGATCCCAAAGGGATATGTGTTAATGTGGAAGACATACACGAGACAAACTTGGAGGCCTCAGAGTATCAGTTCCCAGAGTTGATAAAGCCTCTCCCTGATGAGACCTACTCCTGGAATGTCCGGGCAATAGATGCTGCGGATAATCAGGGCTCGCCCTCGGAAACCTGGACCTTCACCATCGACACTGCATCGCCTGAGATCGAGCTTACAAGACCTGAGCAAGGAGAGCGCTTAGAGATCGGGGAGGATTATAGCATTGGATGGAATGCCACGGATAGTGTAGGGGTTGATCATGTTGACATACTTATATCAAGAGGGTTGGAAGTGCTCCTCAAGGAGACCGTTTCTGGAGATGTTTCCACCTATACGTGGACTGTGCCACCGAAGCCATCGGACGATTGTGAAATAATAGTAATTGCATACGATGCTGCTGGGAATCACAGCAGTGACAAGGTGAAATTTTCCATATGCTGGCTCACTTCCACTGATGAGGAGGCGACCGCCCTCAATAACGGCAGGAAACTTGTGAGGGATTCCCAAGGAAACCTCCATCTGGTCTTCAGCTCAAATTACACGGTGTATTACTCAATGAGCGTCGATGAGGGAGAAAGTTGGATAAGGAAGGTAGACTTAGGCCTTGGCAGGTATCCTGCCATTTCGCTGGACTCGGAGGGTAGCCCGTGTGTCGTCTGGGCAACCCCGGCGACGGCGGCACCGATAGCGGGATCAGGAATATATTTCTCCAGAAGGATCGGTGGTGACCAGACACATCCTTACTGGACCAAGCCTATAAACGTCCTATCGGCAAAAGCTCCCTCTCAGCCGTCTTTCGTAGTTGATGAGTCTGGTAATGGTTATGTTGTTACAGTCGATATAAAAACTACGGAAGTTATCTACAGAGAGTTTAATATCTGGGTATCTGAATCGGCACCGGAGTGCGTTGCCCTCGACAAGTATGCCTATGGAAGGGCATCGATTGCGATTGATCCACAGGCCAATACGATACATGTAGTATGGGACAGCAAGAAGGGGGAAATCTATTATTCAACGAAGGAAGGAGGAAATTGGTCACCTCCGGAGGAGATCTCTTCCGAAACCCTTGGTACCTCTAGGTCACCATTTATCGATTGTTACAAGGGATCCGTACGTGTCGTCTGGGAGCAGTGGGAGGAAGTGGAGAAGAATTGGGAGATTTTTGGCCGTGCGAAATGGATAGATGGGGATTGGGGAGAGGTTGAAAACGTCAGTGAGACAGAAGGTGTATCAACTTCCCCTCAGATAGTGGATGGCTCCGTTGTCATGTGGCAAGAGCAGGGGAAAACGGATGAGCAAATACAACTGGCAGCAGAGATATATTATAAAGTTTGGAATGAAGTGGGCTGGACCGATGCCCAGAATTTGAGCAATACCTCCCAAAACTCAGCGTATCCCCAAATTGCTCTAAAGAAAGATGGTTCAGCGGGATTCTTATACTGCGTCTGGACCGAGGGAGGCCCTCTTGTCACACCGTCCTACCGTTATGAGGTGAAGTTCGGCTCTGCGCCTGTAACTCTTTCTCGGCCAAGACCGAGGCAACCCGACTTGGTTGTTGAGGACCTAAAGGTGAGCAAGGAATCTGTCCAACTGCAAGAAGAGGTCGGCATAGAAGCGAAGGTAACGAATCAAGGTTGTGCAAAGGCAGGGAGGTGTCTGATCTCCTTCCGGGTCGACGGAAAAGAGTTCGACCGCCGGCCAGTGCCGGAACTCGGCCCGAGGATGTCAGCAGTGGTCTCAACGAGCTGGAAGGCTGCTTCACCCGGGAAGCATACTATTTCAGCCTTCGTCGATGTTGACAACCAGGTAAAGGAAAGTCAGGAAGGAAACAACGAGAGAAGCAGATCGATATGGGTAATAGCGCTACCAGATCTTACGGTAATTGAGTTCTCTCTCAGCACTGAGGCCCCTGAAGCCGGCGAGTCCGTCGTGATTTCTGCCCTCATAGCCAATATTGGGGAGGTTAGTACTGAGGCACGGACTGAAGTCGTCTTTCAAGTCGATGGCAAGGAATTTTATCGGGAAGAGATTCAGCCCCTTGGTCCCGGTAGTAAAAAAGAGATAAGGAGCAGATGGATCGCTGAAGGGGGTGTCCACACCATCGAGGTGGTCGTAGACCCGAAGGATAGGATAAGAGAAGAGAATGAGCGGAATAATAAAAGGTCGATCCAGATTGAGGTAAAGGTAAACAGACCTCCTATAGCGAACCCCGATGGCCCGTATAAGGGATATGTAGGAGAGCCCATTAAGTTTGATGGTAGCGGCTCTTACGATCCCGATGGCCGAATCGCCGAATACAGGTGGGACTTCGGGGATGGCTACACAGCGGAAGGAGTGAGCGTAACCCATACCTACAAAAGGGAAGGAGAGTATGAGGTCTGCCTGACGGTAAGGGATGATGATGGGGCAACCAATGTGGATTGTACCCGTGCTTATATAGAAGAGAAGCTCCTTCCAGATCTAACTATTCATTGGCTCCGAGTGGAGCCTCGAGAGCCAATCGAGGGACAAGAGGTAAGGATAGAAGCGCTCGTCCTCAATAACGGAAGTGCGGCTGCCAAGAACGCGCTCGTTCTCCTCCTTATCGATGGCAGGAAGTTCGCGGAGAACACTATACGGCAGCTCCTCCCCAATGAAGGGAGAACACTAGAGTTCCGCTGGAAGGCTACGGAAGGATGGCACACGATCACGGTCGTTGCAGATCCTTACAATGAGATTGAGGAGAGTAATGAAGAGAATAACAAAAAAGAGGAGAAAATACAGGTAAAACCGAAGCCAAAGCAACAGGGCTCCAACTTCCCGAACGCCAGCCGGATTAGCTTCGTGGGGAATTCGAACGACATAGACCCTATTTCAGGCTGCTCCTTGAGGAGTTATGGGTTGCGTCCCCGGGAATTCATCAAATACAGGTTGAGATCCGTTCAACGGCTTGAGGTTGAGCAGCGAGGCGAAGCCTCGCCTGCCTCCAACCTCTTGTTGGACAGCTCCTCATCGGACTTTTGATTGCTCATACCGCAGGTGGTTGAGTGTCTCGCGAGAATGGTCACGGTATTGCAACGCTTCTGCAAGACGATCTTTTGCTGACCAAGTTTCTCTACCTCGTTCCGAGTAGAAAAGAACCATGTTGTCCATGTGCGCAACGAATTTCTGAAGTTCGTCATCCATTTCGCTGCACTCGAACGGAGCCAGATTCAAGTTTGTTGAGTGCATGCAGGTGTCGTGGATACGGCGTCTTACCGTTTTCGTGTTCGATATGAATTCCTCTTCTCCTATCTCTTCCACAGACAGCCGCGTCAGCTCAGTGTCGACCACTCCAAGCAAGCTCTCCAGTTCGTCAATTAGTGGCACGACTTGCGCCAGGTAGTCCTCTTTCCGTAGCGTGTGTTGATCCGCGATCTCTGCGAGGATGTGATAGTTCGATTTCCAATCTACCTTGATTAGCCCGCCAATGTTCTCTCCATCAAACCCGATCGGTCGGGATTCCTCCGGCAAATCTTCCCTTATCCAGAGGCTACGACAGACCCAATTACGTCGCGCTCGGTCATCGGCAGAGAGGTACACGAAGATCCAGACCACGTCGGCATCCGCGTCACCCCATCGCCCCTCAAGCAGATGATTGCGGTAGTACCTACGCTTGACTCCTTGCGTTGTAGCTTGCCGAACTGCCGCAGCAATCTCAGCTCTCTTGGTCAGTCCGTTGACCACAATCTCGAAGGAATAGCGTTTGGCTGTACCGTGGCTGACGTCATCGGTCCTAAACACTGTGTAGCGTGAAGCTGGGATGACGGGCGTCAAAAGGTCCTTGAGCCTATGGGCGGAATCGGAATCGAGTTTCTGAGTGAACGGAACAACAATCTTGCACCCTTTCCCGGTTTCCACTGCGGTTTCTGCAGTTACATGCTGCCAGTACACGACCTCCCGATTGGGATCACAAAGGGCAATCACTACCGGAAGAGAGTGATTACTCCAATACTCAATATGCTCTCTGTCGGCTCGAAAGACATATCCTTCACCTGTTTGCTCTGACAGATAGCTCGGGCCAGTCTTCAATTGAATTCCCAGAAGCTGGCCTGTAGGCATTTCCTCTTCCACTAGCTCAGCGTGAGCGTCGATTCCGTAGTCGCTTTCGCGCTGTTCTCGAAACGCGAAGTCGATCCTTTCAAAAGCAGCCATGGTGATCCCGACGCCTTGGCGTTCAGTCCGGTCTGTTCTCTTTGCCTTCAAGACAAGTCATCCTCATGGGTGGTGCGTGTCAAACGGGCGCGAAGCGACCGCTCCATCAATGGTTATCTCGCAAACCCGCAACATAGTATGCCGAAGAGCGGTGAGGGTCAATTCTGCTCCTCTCGTCTCTTAGGATATCTTATAGCAAGATGTCCACATGTAGGCCTCTGGGATTCGGTACTCACTTCGTCCCCTCCTCGACGATGCGGATTTCCTCATCTGTCAGGTCGTAGAGCTCGTAGACCAGTTGGTCGATCTGTTTGTCAGTCGCGTCGATCTGGCGCTGGATGAGCGATTTCTCGTGATCGGTTTTGGCAGCTTGGAGACCTTTGTGAAGCTTCAGCATGCTGTCAACGAGTTTGACCATACGGGCGTAGGAGGATACCTCTGAAGGAGCTGAGAAATCAACGCAATGGAGAGGAAAGGGCTTGAGGTAGTTCGTTTTGAAAGTGAAGTACCCCCCTCGCAAAACGTAACCGGTGTTCGAGATAAAAAACCACAGAAGGCGTGAGTTCAAGAGGCCTAACCAGTACAGAATGCTCTCCTCGCCTTCTTCGGGGGGTACAAGGCTATAGACCTTCGTGTTGTGATAGACGCCACCCAATGACAAGGCCATGTTGCAGCCCAGGCTGATCTCACGAGCAACAATGCGGTCTTGTTCGAACAGATCCATGGACCGTGCACGATGACATGAATACCAGTATTTCGGATTGGTTTTGAACTTTATCCTCAGGTCCTTCAGTTCCCCTTTGTACCCCCGAAGATAGTCATAGGCATGAGGATACTTGGCTTCGAGTTCGTCTTCCTCAAGAATCACCGTCTTATTGTGTACTGATTTGTAGGGATAAATGCAGAATAGCCTAGGACTTGGAACTACATATCGTACCACGTCTTCGCCCTTCAGTATTGGTTTCAAAACTCCTTTCTCTATCAGTATTGGCGCCCCTTTGCGCGGTGAGAAAACCTCCATCAGTCCTTTTGGAGAATCGCTCACTGGCTCGAGAAAATAGATGTCATCTGCTCCAGTAACGATACCTTGAAAAACATGTCTAAAGGATGTCCCCAACGTTGTTGGCTTCTCTTGGAGTTTCGTCAATACACTATTGACGCTAGGATTTGTTAGAGCCCACGGTTTCTCAGTGAGGGTGCCAAAATCATAGCTAGCCATATCTTCTGTTCTCAAGGGCGCGAACTTTTTCACTAGTTCTGCGTGTGACAAGGATGGCAACTCGTAGTATCGAAACTCAGAAGAGGAGTCTCTACATAGGAGAAGGATTGATGTATATGTTGTTACCGGGTCAAAGATGAGGTTGTTCCCAAAAGAAACTATCATTTCGAGAGCCGTATTAGTAATTAAGAACCTACGGAGCCCCGAACCAAAATCAGAGTTCAGGAATTTGTGCGGACAGATGAAGCCTAGTCTCCCTTTCCGTGTGAGCAGTTCAAAACCGCGCTCTACAAACAACAGATAGAGGTCAAAGCGTTTAACGGCGCTTTCGTAGCATTGTGAGAAATAACCGATCTGAGACTCATAGTGTTCCCGAAGGCCTTGAATCCTGAGGTACGGCGGGTTCCCGATCACGGCGTCGAAGCCGCCAGCGCCCATGATCTCGGGGAACTCGGCGTTCCAGTCGAAGGCGTTGATGCGGTAGCGTTCTTCTTCGTCGATCAGGCTGAGTTGCTTTCCTTCGTAAAAGTCGGGACCGATGAGCGAGTTGCCGCATTTGATGTTGTCAGCAAGATCAGGAAGGGCCCGTTCGTGGAAGAGGCGGAGGCTCTTTCCTAACGTCTCCGCATTCTCTCCTTCGAGGACCTTGAGCAACAGCGAAAGCTTGGTCACCTCTACGGCCTGCGGGTCGATGTCCACCCCGTAGATATTGTTCAAGAGAATCCGCTTCTTCTCGGCGGTGGTCAGCCGCCAGTCGCCGCCCGGACCGTGGAAGATCTTTGGATTGCGTCCCCGCGCGTGCTTTTCGGGGTCGTGCTCGGAGTACCACTTGAGGTGCCAATCAAGGAGCGTCTGGTAGGCACCAAGAAGGAACGAGCCGGACCCGCAGGCGGGATCGAGTACGCGAAGCTTGCTCGCTTGTTGGGGAGTCTTCCCCTCAAGAAGCTTACCCACGGTGTTCTTGACGATGTAGTCGACGATGTAGGTGGGAGTGTAGTAGACACCGCCCGCTTTCTTGACTTCGGGCTTGTCCTCGACCACCGCACGATGCGCGGGGGTCAACCGGATCACCTTGCCGAGGAACTGCTCGTAGATATGGCCGAGAATGTCGGCCGGAAGCACGGAGAACTCATACGGACTGTCGGGATAGTAGAGATCCTTCACGATTCCTTTAAGCAGCTTGTCGTCGATCTCAAGGCCAAGCGTGAGGTCATCGGGGGGCTCGGGGCGGTCCTTTTCCTTGCGGAAGTGAAATAGGCCGGAGTTGTAGCGCTCATCAGCACGGCGAAGGATCTGACACAGGCGTGGGTAGACCCGGTTCCCGCTTTGTAGGGCCATCAACTGTCCATAGTCCTCGATCCCCCGATCCTCGCAGATGCGCAGGAAGATGATCCGGTCAATCGTCCGCTGCACGGCGAAGTTGAGCTCGCGGGTGGAAAGATCAGCGTTACGTAGCGCGATGTTGCGTGCCAGCACGTCACGCCAAGCCTCGATCTCCTTTAGGAAAGCATCGTCCACCTCAGCGGTCCCGCGCTTGCGCTTGGTCGATTCGACGTAGCGGTCGAACGAGCCTGTGAGAATGGCGTCCTGGGAGAAGATCGACGCGATCTCGTCCCAACGCTCGGCGTACTCGGTATATGTGATGTAGAGGATACGCGCAGCGGAGGCTTTGTCAGTCTTTGAAGGCTTTACCCGACAGTCGTAAACCGCGAACTCCTCAAAGTCGGTGAGGATGGAGAGCGGCAGCTTGGCCGACCAGGCATAGCGGCGCAGTTGATAAGCCGGGATGGGATCATCCTTAATGCCGACAGATGGACGTTTCGCTTCCACAAAGAACTTGCGCGTACCACCGATGCGGAAGCAGTAATCAGGAGCCTTGGTTGCCCCACCGACCTTGATCGCGTCCTCGTGGATGACCTCTTTGTACGCCTCGGCGTATCCCTTCTCGTTGGTGACGTCCCAGCCTAAGGCTTTGAACAACGGATCGATGAACTCCCGCCGAAGCTGCGTTTCGTTGTACTCGTGGGAGCGATAGGCATCGCGGTTGCGTTCAAATCGCTCGGTCAGTTTAAGGACTTTCTTAGGCGTGGGCACGTCTCTCCCTTCTTTCTGCACTTATGACAATAAGTAATAGTTTATAACGACCCACAGGACTGGACAAGTGAGGGAAGGAGGTCGTTGCTTGACGAAAGCAGCGGGATAAGGTACCCTGGGTCCATCCATGATTATGTCAGGAGGTGAGCGAGAATGACGAAGATCCAACGAATCGATCGACCGGTAGGTGGTCGCGTTTGTTGTCCGCTCACCCCTGCATCCTTCTGTAGGCGCTAACCGCGCGCACTCCTTTTTTACCCGTTTCCTGAAAACCGCTCATGTCGACGTCTTATCGTCGATTAAGCCCCTTTTTGCCTTCCCTTTTAAGGAGGAAAGATGAATATCGTAAATAACGTGTTAGATTTGATAGGAAACACACCCCTTGTTCGACTAAACCGAATCCCCGATGGTTGCACAGCACAACTCTATGCCAAGCTCGAGTCGTTCAATCCGATGGGTAGCGTCAAGGATCGGATCGCATGGGCGATGATGAAAGATGCCGAGGCGCGTGGCCTCCTTTGTCCCGGAAGTGTCGTGATCGAGCCGACCTCGGGGAACACAGGGATCGGCCTTGCCTTCGTCTGTACCGTTCGCGGGTACCGGCTCATCCTCACCATGCCCGAGACGATGAGCGTTGAGCGGCGTAGGATCCTTGCGGCACTCGGAGCCGCGCTTGTCCTCACCCCTGGCGACCTTGGTATGGCTGGAGCGGTGGCCGAGGCAAAGCGGCTCGTCGCTGAAACGGACGATGCCTTCATGCCGGATCAGTTCAGCAATCCGGCGAACCCTCAAATCCATGAGCAGACTACAGCAAAGGAGATCTGGGATGATACGGACGGGGCGGTCGACATCCTGATCGCCGGGATCGGGACAGGCGGGACGATCACCGGGGTGGGGAGGTTCCTAAAAAGCCGCAAGGCGAACGTTCAGATCGTCGGTGTGGAGCCAGCTGCCTCCCCGCTCCTCTCCACAGGGAAGTCTGGGAGACACAGGATTCAGGGGCTCGGGGCGGGGTTCGTCCCCAAGGTACTGTGCCAAGACCTCCTTGACGAGGTCATCGCCGTCACCGACGAAGACGCGTACGAGACGGCCCGTCGTCTGGCCCGCGAGGAAGGAATCTTCGCTGGGATCTCTTCCGGCGCTGCTGTATGGGCTGCCCTGCGTGTGGTTAAGCGGGAGGAGAACCGTGGAAAGACGCTCGTGGTGATCCTCCCCGACACCGGAGAGCGGTACCTCACCACCGACCTTTGGGAGGTGAACGATGTTTCGCCGACTGCGTGAGGACGTGCGTGCGACAATGGCGAAGGACCCGGCAGCGAAGAGCTCTCTCGAGGTGCTCCTCTGCTACCCCGGGATGCACGCCCTGTGGATGCACCGGATCAATCACTGGCTGTGGACCCACCGATTCAGGCTCCTTGCCCGGTTCCTCGCCCACATCGTGCGTCGGCGAACCGGGGTGGAGATCCACCCTGGGGCGAGGATTGGGAGGCGGGTTGTGATCGATCACGGGGTGGGCATCGTCATTGGCGAAACGGCAGAGGTGGGAGATGACGTGCTGATCTACCAAGGGGTTACGCTGGGAGGGCTGAGCTTCGAAAATAGAAAAAGACATCCCACGATCGGTAATAGTGTCGTCATCGGCGCCCACGCGATTCTCCTTGGTCCGATTAAGGTGGGAGATGGAGCAAAGATCGGTGCGGGAACCGTGGTGCGCCGGGACATCTCACCAGGGAGTGTGATCCTCGCCGCCCCATTTGTTTTCCGACGCCTTGGCAAAGAGGCCATCTCTACTGCTGACAATGGAGCCGGGATCTAGTCGCCTTAGACTAAGTAGTGTGGGCAGGCGTGCAGCCTATCAGTCTATTAGGTTCATCTGGCGCAAAGGAGAAAGTTGCCCTAGTCACGAAAGTGGCGTATAGTCACATCAAGGCATGTTCAGGCCATACGGGCCATCCAGCCACCCTGGGTGGCCTTTTTACTTAGGAGGGTGCAATGTGGGTGAAAGCACTTATTGTGGCGGGGTACCTTGCGGTGCTTTTGGGCATTGGATTTT
>Ga0315539_1002188_pt1 | contig 14151 bp, 16 predicted proteins | sample SalMarSW160150MG_FD_203097 | JGI IMG/M metagenome (GOLD analysis project Ga0315539, IMG submission 203097) | Salt marsh sediment microbial communities from the Plum Island Ecosystem LTER, Massachusetts, United States - Salt Marsh Sediment SW1601-150 ... | reverse complement strand
GGAGCGGATTAAAAAATTATTTTGCCGGTCTTGGCTCCAAGAAAATAAGTTACAAACCACAAAATCTTTCTAAATTATCTGCAAATGTTAAAGTTATTGATTTATTGAAACAAAGAGGAGATGAAAAGGAAATTAGAAAACTTGCTATGGAACTTAATGTTTCTCAAATTGTTGAAAACAAAACAAACGAGTTGTCAGGCGGTGAACTTCAGAAAGTTGCTATTATTGCGGCTTCACTTGGAGATTCGGATGTTTATTTTTTTGACGAGCCATTCGCCTACCTTGATATTGGAGAGCGCCTTCGTGTTTCAGATTTCATTAAAAAGATTTCAAAAAACAAAATGACAATTATTGTTGAGCATGATTTATTAGTTTTAGATTATCTTGTGGACTACATTAACATCTTTTATGGAAGTGGGGGGGCATTTGGTCTTGTCAGTGAATTGAAAACAGCAAAATACGGCGTTAACTCTTATTTACACGGTTTTCTAAAAGAAGAAAATTTAAGAATAAGAGACAAAGAAATTAATTTTAATTTTACTAAGAATCCTTCAATAAGTGGATTAAAAATTAGTAAGTGGCCTGATTTTAATATTAAATTTGAGTCAGGATTTAAACTTTCGGTAAAAGCAGGGGAGATACAGCAGAACCATGTAGTAGGAATTCTTGGAAGAAATAGAACAGGAAAAACAACTTTTATACGGGCACTTGTGGGGGAAATTCAGACAAGCGAAGGAAAAATTGATTTGGATTTAAAAATAAGTTACAAACCACAATATCTTTTTACAGAAAACGAAGAAATAGTAAAAGACATTTGTTTAAGAGAAAAGATAAATAAGAAGTTGATGAGTCTTTTTAACCTCGGAGTTTTTCAACAGAAAAAAATAAGTGAATTATCTGGCGGGGAACTTCAGTGTTTCAGTATCGCGAGATGTTTAGCAAAAGAAGCAGATGTTTATTTTTTTGACGAGCCGTCAGCATACCTTGATGTAGAAGAAAGAATCTCGTCAGCAAAAGCAATTAAAGAAATAATGATAGAAAAACAAAAAACAGCTTTTGTTGTTGAGCACGATTTACTACTCATCTCTTACCTTGCTGATTCAATAATAAACTTTGATGGCGAAGCAGGAGTAGAAGGAAACTCAAGAGAAGTCAAGGATTTTGAAAAAGGAATTTTTGAGTTGTTAAAATCTCTTGACATCACGCTAAGAAAAGATAAAGAAAGCGGGCGCCCGAGGATAAACAAGAAAGGAAGTGTTCTTGACAGGGAGCAAAAAGAAAAAGGAGAGTGGGCGGTTCTTTAAAGAAAAAGAAAAATTGAAAAAAATAAATGAATTTTGATTTATTGTTTACTCCAGGCAGCTATTCCTATGAATACAAGGTGAGAAATTATTCCTAGTAAATAAATTATAGAACTTAAGCCAGGAGAAACTAACATTAATAAAAGTCCTAATACCATTGCTATTGAAGGGATTACTGCAAACCATCCTTTGCTTCCTGCCGCTTCGTATGTCTTCCAATGCCAAATTATTCCAATTACAGAGATAAAAATAGCTGTTGCAACAAGAATAATCCCTGCAAGCACAATTGCGAAAAGACCTAAGGTTAATGTTGAAATCATTATAATATATCCTAACATAAATCCAATTACAGTTACTAAAAATGGCCACCAATGTGCTTTTGCAGATTCAAAGATTACTGCTAAAGATCCACCAACAGGCATCCAAGCTACACCTGAATTTGTTATACCTGCTTTCTTTCCTATTTTTGAATAAGCAACAGACAAATAAACATACAAACCAAATATAATAAAAAAAAGTAAAATTGCAAATCCTGTAACTGCCTTTCCTATTCCGCCAAGAGGATTAACACCCCCATCAATCATACTCAAAGTTTCTAAAAACATCCTCTAAAATTTCTCCCTTTCATTTCCATATTAATTTCAAAACTAAAGAATAAGAACTTTATAAAGGTTTTTAAATATGAGAACAGTAGAATCATATGAAAAAGAAAAAAGAAGTTGGACATAAATACGAAGACAATACAGGGTTTTTTATTCCTGCTGGAATTTTTATGGGGCTGGGTGTTGGTGGTTTTTATGGACACTGGGCTGCAGGATTTTTACTTGGACTCGGCGTCGGATTTCTTCTTATGGCAATCTTTAAATTGTTAAAGAAATAAATATTATCTCTTACTAACCCATTCATTTCCTTTAATGTAAAATCTATGATTTAGTTCTTTTCCTTTTGAAATTCCAATCCTATTTGTTTGGGTAATTTCAAAATTATCTTTCTCGTCCGAGTCCATTAGTTTCAAGGAAGAATTTTCATCTAATAAATTAATCCCGCTGTATTTTTTATCTATTCCAAAAGCCATAGTTAGTTTTGCAGGACCATTGCATAAATTTTTCTCATCAAATATTTTTCTATTTTTTTTCATTAATTCAATTCCTCCAATCGGCTCAACTGCACGAATCAAAACCGCCTCGCCGATTCCTTTCTTGTTTGTAACAATATTAAAACAATGATGCATTCCATAAGTAAAATAGACATAAGATTTACCTGCTGATTCAAACATATGAAAATTTCTTTTCGTTCGTCCGCAAAAAGAATGTGAAGCCGGATCGTCTTTTAGATAGGCTTCTGTTTCAACAATCCTCCCAATGATTTTTCCATCTTTTGTTTCACGAATAATAAATTTTCCAAGAAGTTCCTTAGTTACTTTTAAAGTATCTTTGCTAAAAAAAGAACTATTTAGAATTTTCATAAACAAGAAAGAAAAACAGAATTAATAAATTTTTATAAAAAAAGGCCCATTAGGGCCAAGACATGTTATTGCTTAAATGAAAAATAAATCATCCATAGCGCTGAAATTCCCACTAATGAATAAATTATTCTTGCGATAGTTGATGCTGTTCCAAATAAGCTTGCAATAAGGTCAAATTGTAAGAACCCTACAAGTCCCCAATTAAGACCGCCGATTATTACAAGAACAATAGCAATCCAATCAATTACATTTTTGTCCATTCTTACCTCCTATTTATTTAAAATTCAAAGGAAAATAAGTATATAAACCTTAAGATTCTTATTTAAGATAGTTTTATTAATTCTTTTTTTTTATTTTAGTTATGAAAAAAGTTATTGCAAAAATAATAGCAAAAGAAATAGGGTCAGATGAAAAAGAGATTTTTGAGTTAATTGAAATTCCCCCAAAGAATGAAATGGGGGATTATGGTTTTCCTTGTTTTAGTTTGGTCAAGAGTATGAAAAGGAATCCTTTAGAGATAGCAAAGGATCTAACAGAAAGATTAAGAAAAAAAATTCCAAAAGAAATTTCAGGAGTGGAATCAAGAAATGCTTATATTAATTTTTTCACTAACAAAAAAATTTTAGTCAAGAAATTTTTGAAAGAAGTTTCTAAAAAAAACTTTGGTGAGAACAAAGAAGGTAAAGGAAAAACTATTGTAATTGATATGTCTGCTCCGAATATTGCAAAACCTTTTGGAATAGGACACCTTCGTTCAACTATCATTGGAAATTCAATTTCTAATATTGCACAAATTAATGGCTATAAAACAATAAAAATAAACTATCTTGGTGACTGGGGGACCCAATTCGGCAAATTAATTTTAGGATACAAAAAGTGGGGAGACGAAAGAAAATTAAAAATTAATCCTATTTCTCATTTACAAGAGTTATACGTAAGAGTTAATTCAGATAAATCATTAGAGCAAGACGCGAGAGAGGAGTTTAGAAAACTTGAAAACAAAGATAAAGAAAATTTAAAATTATGGAAAAAGTTCAGGGGGCTCTCAATTAAGGAATTTAATAAAATTTACAAAATGCTTGGGGTGGAGTTTGATGTTTTTTCTTGGGAGAGTGAATATAATAATAAGATAGAATTCGTTGTCGATAGACTAAGAAGCAAAAATTTACTTGAGAAAGATGAGGGTGCAGAAATAGTAAATTTGAAAAAAGAAAATTTAGGAATTGCGCTTATAAAAAAAAGCGACGGAACGAGCCTTTACATTACAAGAGATTTAGCCGCAGCAATTGACAGAAAAAAGAAATATAATTTTTGCAGATTGATTTACGAAGTTGGTGTAGAACAGAATCTCCACTTTAATCAGTTATTTAGAATTTTGGAAGAGATGGGATATGATTGGGCAAAAGATTGCATCCATGTTTCGCACGGGTTATATTTAGATAAGGATGGGAAAAAGCTTGCAACGAGGAAAGGAAAGACAATTTTTATGAAAGATATTCTTGAGGGGGTTATTAGCAAAGCAGAAAAAAATCTGAAAGAAAAAATAAGTTTGTCATTAAATGAACTAAAGAATAGAGCAGTCAAAATTGCTATCGCAGCGATTTTTTATGGTGACCTGAAAAATTCTCCAAATAATAATCTCATTTTTGATGCAGACAAATTTCTTAATTTTGAAGGTGACACAGGACCTTATATTCTTTATTCATATGCCAGAGCAAATTCAATAATAAGAAAAATAAAGCGAGGAAAAAAAGTAAGAATTATAGATTTAAAAGATTCTGAAATATCTCTTATCAAAAAGATAAACGAATTTCCTGATGTTGTGAAAAAATCTTACAAACAATTGTCACCAAACATTATCGCAATTTACTCTTTTGAACTTGCCCAAATTTTCAATGAATTTTATCACACCTGCCCTGTTTTGGGGAGCAATGAAGAGGGATTAAGATTAAAGTTAGTTGACGCTTTTAGAATTACTTTAAAAAAAGGTTCAGGACTTTTAGGAATTGAAGTTTTGGAGGAAATGTAGGGCTTGTTGGTTCAATATTATTAAACTATTTATTCTCTACCAAATTCAATCAATCAAAATAAACATCTTTCTTTACCCTTTCATAACTGCAATTGGCTTTAATCTTGCGACAATTTTTCCGAGCCCCACTTTTTCACTAACTCTTACAACTTCATCAATGTCTTTATAAGCATAAGGCATTTCTTCTAAAATTCCTTTTACACTCCCTGATTCAATCTCTATCCCTCTTTTTTCCATCTCTTTTTTTGCTTCATTTAAACTCATTTCCCTTTTTGATGACATCCTGCTCTTTAATCTTCCTGCTCCGTGAGCTGTTGAGCCAAAAGATTTTTCTTCTGCTGTTTTCGTCCCACACAAAACATAAGAAGCTGTTCCCATACTCCCTGGAATTAAAACAGGTTGCCCGACTTTCTTGTATTTTTTAGGAATCTCCCCACGATTCGGACCGAAACTTCTCGTCGCTCCTTTTCTCATAATCAAAACTTCTTTTTCCTTTCCGTCTATAATGTGTTTTTCAAACTTAGCAATATTATGGCAAACATCATAAACAACATTTATCTTAATATCAGGAAAATATTTTTTCATATCTTCGCGAATCAAGTGAGTTATTATTTGTTTGTTTGCAAAAGCAAAATTCGCAGCGCACACCATCGCTGAAAAATATTTCTCCCCCAATTCTGATTTTATAGGAGCATTAACAAGTTCCCTATCAAACTCTGGATGTCCATATTTTTCATCCATTAATTTAATGTAGTCAGAAGCAACCTGGTGTCCGAGTCCTCTGCTCCCACAGTGGATCATTATTGTAACCTGTCCTCTTTTTAACCCAAATAATTCTGCAATCTCTTCTTCAAAAATTTCATCTACGAACTGAATTTCAAGAAAATGATTCCCAGCACCGAGAGTGCCAAGTTGTGGCAACCCACGGTTTTTAGCTCTTTGAGAAACAGCATCAGGATTTGCTCCTTTCATTTTCCCCTCTTCTTCTGTATTAAGATAATCTTCTTTTTTACCATAACCTTTTTTAACAGCCCACTGCGCTCCTTCCTTAATAACCTCATCTAATTCTTTTCTGTCAATTCTTAACCTGCTTCCTACTCCAACTCCCGACGGAATCGTTCTAAAAAGAGAATGCAAAATTTCTTTTCCTTTTCCTTTTAAATCATTTTTAATCAAATTTGTTTCAAGGAGACGAACGCTGCAGTTTATATCATAGCCGACGCCTCCAGGACTTATTACTCCTTTTTCTGTATCAAAAGCAGCAACTCCCCCGATAGGAAATCCGTAACCCTGATGAACGTCTGGCATAGCATAAGATGATCTAATTATCCCGGGGAGCATAGCAACATTTTTAATTTGTTGCAGAGTGTTGTCTTCTTTCATTTTCTTAAGAAGTTTCTCACTTACAAAAATCTTTCCAGGAACTAACATCCCCTCTTCTTTAGGGATTTCCCACTCGCAATCAGATATTTTTTTAAGTTCTGTCATACTATTTGATAGAATAAGATATTTTTATAGTTTAGCAATAATTTTTTTAGGTTTCATAAACAATATTAACTTCCCTTAAATAAGTATCTTTATTAGAATTTAATCTCCCCATAATAAATACAATTTTTATTTCTTTTAAAGAATTATTGTCCTTGAAAATAATCCCATAAATTTAAATAGATGCCCTCTTTAGTTATATGATGTTTAAGAGAAAATGTCCCTCTTGCGCTAAGAATCTTGAGAAAAGTTTTAGATTTTGCCCATATTGTGGAGAATCGTTAAAGAGGGTGCAGGAAGAGAAAAACTATGGGGTTCTTGGAAAAGAGGATTCAGTAGACCTAATCAGAGATGAATTGAAACTCCCTTTTGGGATGGAAAAAATAATGAACTCTCTTATAAAACAACTGGAAAAGAAAATGAATGAAGCAAATAAATCAGAAGAAAATAATTTTCCGAGAGGTTTTAAAATTAAAATATCTACAGGAAACCCCCAAATGAAACAGATATTAGAAAATAAGAGTCCAAGAGTTGTCAATAATTTCACTGAAGAGCAGATAAGAGAAAAAACAAAACTGCCAAAGATAAAAGCTGAATCAAAGGTCAAACGTCTTTCAGATAAAATTATTTATGAAATAGTCACTCCTGGGGTTAAATCACCTAAAGAAGTGATAATTACAAAACTTGCTTCTGGATTAGAAATAAAAGCTTACTCCAAAGATAAATGCTACACAAAATTTATCCCTTTGACGCTTGAAGTTCTTCAATATTATATAAAGGACGAAAAACTTATAATTGAATTAAAAGCATAGTTAAAAGGTAATTTTATAAATAAGAATTTTTTAAAGTGGTTATGAGCTCGTGGCGCAGTCAGGTAGCGCATCGCTCTGATAAGGCGGGGGTCCTGGGTTCAAATCCCAGCGAGCTCATAAATAGAAATTGATTTGAACCCAGGACAGTCCTGGGCGAACGATTTGCTCTGATTACTTAACAGGGAGAAAGAAAGGTCTTATAGAAAGGAGCGCACAAATGTTAAAATCTTATGGGGCTAAAATAAGACTTCCTTTATCATTTTAAAACAAACACCAATATTTAAAAACCAATTTTCAATAATTATTTAATGGGGATTGCAAAATATTTAAGAAAAGCGTGGAAAAAACCAGATGTAAAGACATTGAGAGAAAGAATGATTGGTTGGCGTAAGGATAAAACTATTGTGAAGGTAGATAAGCCACTTCGTCTTGATAGGGCAAGAGCTCTCGGTTACAAAGCCAAAAAAGGAATTGTTGTAGTTAGAGTTTGCGTAAGACGGGGAGGGCACAAGAGAACAAGACCAAATAAAGCAAGAAGAACGAAAAGACTTCATATCAGGAAAAATCTTACAATGAATTACAAGGAAATTGGGGAGCAAAGAGTCGCAAGAAAATACAGGAATATGGAAGTTCTGAACTCTTATAATATAGGTAAAGATGGAATGCATTATTTTTACGAAGTAATTTTAGTCAACAGAAACGCGCCAGAAATAAAAAACGACAAAGAATTATCTTTTATCACAAAAAAAGCAAATAGAGGAAGAAGTTTCAGGGCGTTAACATCCACGTCAGTAAAAGCAAGGGGCTTAAGAAATTCTTCTGTAAAATCTCCTAAAGTCAGACCAAGTTTAAGAGCACATAGAAGACAGGGGAATTAAATTTTAATTTTTCTAATAATTAAATTAATATTCCTTTCTTCCCACGATTTTGCAATCTCAAAACCTGTTTCTTTTACTAAATTTTCCAGTTCATTTTTATCGTATACATAAGTATACCTTTTTATTTTACTATTCTCCTTAATTGTCCAAGAAATAAAACACTCTTTCTTTTTAGTTTTAAGCCTGGGGGATTTTCTTCCCCAAACAGAAATAAGTGCCTCGCAATTTGGTTTCAAAACTCGGTAAATTTCTTCAATCGTATTTTTTCTCTCATCAGCAGAATCAATGCAATGCAAAACAGCGACACACAAAACACAATCAAAAAAATTATTTTCATAAGGCAATTTGCTTGATTTAGATTTTTTAAGTTCAATTTTAATTCCTTTTTTATCTGCATTGCTTTTTGCATATTCAAGCATCTTTTCAGAAAAATCAACTCCAAACCATTCAAGCCCGTCAATCTTCAAAAAATTCCTGCCGCTTCCACACCCAACATCAAGAACTTTTCCTTTTTTGTCTTTCAAGAAATTCTCAACTGCAGGCGAAATTTTAGTTTTAAACTCTCTCCACGACTCTGAAATCTTGTTCCAAACTTTTTCCTGATTCATCTACTAAGAAAGTTATGTTCCTTTATAATAATATTTATTAACAACACTAATTTATTTGAATTATGACATTAACAGAACTTTTAGGTTTTCATATAGAGGCTAATAAGCTTAAGCAAACAATAAGGTATAGTTCTTGTGTGGAATCTGTACAAGAATCAACTGCAGACCATTCGTGGAAAGTCGCACTTTGTCTCTGGATTTAATTCATCAGTTTAAATTAGATTTAGATATAGAACATTCTTTAAAATTAGCATTAGTTCATGACCTATGAGAATGCGGAAAAGATGTAGATGTAGATTCCTTTTTAGTTGCGCAAGGGAAAATTACCAGAGAGCAAAAGAAAAAATCTGAAGAAAAAGTAATTAGACATTTAGCATATAAATATTACAGACAAGATATTTACAATTTCTCCTTCGCCAGAATCAAGATTTATTCGTGCAAAAGATAAATTAGAATCTTTAATTCATTTAATTCAAAGAGGCGACAGGGGAAGAAATTATGATTACAGAGACCATATAGCAACTTATGCAGACGAAGCAGTTAAAAAATTTCCTTTACTAAAACCTTTGCTTGCTGAGGTTAAGTCCAGACTAAAAGAAAAGTATATTGAACAAAACCTCCGTTGGAAATCTAAATATAATTATCCTATTACAAATACTCAGGAATAATCTGCAGGATTCCGTAGAGCAAAAGCCAAAGACCTATTGCATAGTTGATTATCTTTGGCCAGATAATAATAACTACTCCAGCAATTATCGCTGCTATTGCACTTATTGTTATAACAACTGTCATTTTACCTCCTTTTTGATTTGTCTTCTATAAATGGAACAAAAATGAAACCAGGGTATTCTTTTATTTTACTTATTCCATTGTCTCTCTTAATTAATATGATTGAATTTTTTACTGGGACAACAAGTATACCTTTGGTTTTTAATTGGTGGATTAAATTTTTTGGGATACTTTTGCACTCAGCACTTACAATAATCCTGTCAAAAGGGCTTTCTGATTCAAGTCCTTCAGAGCCGTCTTCATAGATTACTTTTACATTTTTCTTATTTGCAAGTAATTTTGCAGAACTATCTGCAAGAGCTTTTATTCTTTCAATTCCGAATATCTTCCCTTTAGGTGCAATATTTGACAATAAATCCAAAACATACCCCCCACCAGAGCCTACTTCAAGAATTTTCTGTTTATCTTTTACATCCAAAATGTCCAACATAAATGCTATAACATAAGGTTGTGATGTTGTCTGCCCATATCCTATTAGGATTGGGATGTCTAAGTATGCATTATTTCTAAATTCTTTAAGAATGAACTTCTTTCTATCAGATTTTTTAAATGCTTTAAGGATTTCTTCAGAAAAACCTTTTTCCTTTAATAAATTAATTAAATATTCTTTGCCCATTTCATTACTCTAACAAACTTAATAAACAATCAAACTATAAAAATCATTCTATAAAATTTATAAACAAAATAGTAGTAAGAATATATGATTAAGCCGACTAAAACAATTTCAGGGGTTGCGCCTGTCGCAGTTATGGTTCCTCCAAAGCGATGCCTGCACGGAACCTGTCTTTACTGCCCTACTCTGAATGCTCCTCAGTCTTACACTCCTGAAAGTCCTGCTGTTCTTCGCGCAAAATTATGTAATTACGACGCATACAAACAGGTATTATCACGGATTAAAACACTAAATGAAATGAAACACCCAACAGAAAAAATTGAATTGATAATAATGGGCGGAACTTTTCTCTCTTATCCAAAAGATTTCCAAAAGAATTTTATAAAAAGATGTTATGATGCTCTGAATAGAAAAACCTCAAAGTCACTGGAAGAAGCAAAAAAGATAAATGAAACAGCAAAGCACCGATGCACTGCTCTTTGCATTGAAACCCGCCCGGATTTTTGCAGTGAAAATCATATAAAAGATATTTTAAATTTCGGAGCAACAAGAGTTGAACTTGGAGTTCAGGCAATAGACGACGATATTTACAAAAAAGTAAACAGAGGGCACAAAGTCAAAGATGTCATAGAAACAACAAGAAGATTAAAAAAAGCAGGATTTAAAGTCGGTTATCACATTATGCCTGGGCTTCCGGGAAGCAATCCAAAAAAAGATATTAAGATGTTTGGAAAATTATTTTCCTCAGAAGATTTCCAACCAGATCAGATTAAAATTTATCCGTGCCAAGTTTTGAAAGGAGCAGGACTTGAATCTCTTTATTACAACGGCGAATATGTCCCTTATACAAAAGAAGAGACGAAAAAACTGGTAATTCAGATAATTAAACTAACGCCGAGATATTGCAGAATAATGAGGATAATGCGCGAGATTCCCCTTTTCTACCTTATCGCAGGAATAAAAAATATTGATTTGAGAAAAGATATTGAAGATGAAATTAGAAAGAAAGAGACTTTCCATAAGCGAAACTTCCACGGTTCGCCAATAAAAGTTTTTCTACTTGCGAGAAATTTCCTTTTTTCTAAAAAGAAAGAAATCAACGAAATAAGGTTCCGTGAAATTGGTTTTGCCGTGAGAGATAAAAGAAAAATAAATCCTGGAATTAAAATCAAAGTAATGAAATACTCTGCTTCAAAAGGCAAGGAATATTTCATTGAAGTAATAAACAAAGACGATATAATTTTTGGACTTCTCCGTCTAAGACTTGAAAAAGAAAGGGAAACTCCTGCAATGATTAGAGAAATCCATGTTTATGGACCGACTCTTGACATTGGAAAAAATGCAGTTGAAGAATACCAGCACAAAGGTTTAGGGAAAGAACTAATAAAAAAAGCTGAGATAATTGCAAAAAAGAAAGGAAGAAAAAAAATAAGAATTATATCTGGAGTCGGAGTCAGGGAATATTACAGAAAATTAGGATAGGAATTAGACAAAGAAGGAATTTATATGGAAAAAGAATTCTAATCACCCCTCTATTTTATAGATTTCATAAGAATCAACAACTTCAAAAACTCTCATTATAGAAGGTTTGTAATTTGGACACTCCCTGTTTTTCTCGTCAGATTTGCAATTTAAACAATTTCCAGTTATATGCCCAAGACAAGTTTCTATTGTTTTCATTCTGACATTAAAATCTTTTTTATTTTCCTTTCTTCCTTCTCATTCCTCTTGCCTTTTGGAATTTTACAAAAACCAGCCCACCAACAATCCCTAAAATAAAAATAATTCCTATAATGCCTGTCGGCGTTCCGAGAACTCCGATCACTGCTCCTGTAACTAACGAGAAAAAGTTTTGGTCATCTTGTGTTTCTGTTTTGGTGGAGGGCTCTAAAAAAATTGTTTCATTTTCTATTAGCTCACATTCCCTAAATTCTATCGGCTTTTCATTTTCAGTTCCACAATTATTTAGTTCTTCGCAAATCCTTCTCTGTTCGTTTGATATGCACTCGCTCCATTCGGTGCAATTCCACTTTTCATAACACACAAAACTTGAAGAAGAACCCCCTCCTGAAACTCTTCGCTTCGCTTCGCCGTCAATAGTAATTGTATTTTTTATTGCATTCCCTGTATTATGTCCGACCCTATCAATTGCATAAACTGTATAAGAATATACCCCTGCATAAAGCTCCTCGCTGTCAGTAAAATTTAAAACATCACTTGGCACCTCGCCAAGCTTTTTCCCATCACGGTTAATAACATATTTAGCTATTCCGCTACATTCTGGCTCGTCTGTCGCTGGCTCCCATTCCAAAAGAATTTCCTTGACATTCCCAGAGAGAGAAAGATTGTAAGGTGGTGAAGGAGAATCAAAATCAATGCAAATCTTTCCTATTCCTTCTGCATTCGCAAAACCAATAAAAAACAATCCCATCAACAAAAATAAAATTGTTCTTTTCATTTTACGCAATCCATTCAACTTTATTTCCAAGAATGTCATTTGCTACTGCATCAAGCCAGTATTCCCCAGAAGTTAAATCGAGCTTTGTTACATTTATTTCTTTTTCAAATAATTTTGATGAGGTATTATAAGAAAGATTTATCCAATTGGTTGTGGTGCAACTGAATTTTCCTATTGGACCTCCTATTTCAGGGCAGATTATTGTTCCATTGATTATTTCTCTTAATCTAACCTTAACACTGTTATTATCAACCCCAGATTTATTATCAGTTACATTAAACTTAATAGGTAATATCTCTTCATAAACTCCATCAATTGGGCTTATCAAACTAATCACCGGCGGGCTCCTATCAATTTTCAAAGCAACACTGTCATTTCCTCTATTCCCAAACCCGTCCTCAGCAAAAACAAACAACTCATAATCATTCTCAACAATATTAACTGGCGTATTCATAGAAAAATAATACTCATCATTCTCAAAATGGTCATAGTTCACAAGAAAAATCTCAGCCCCAGCCAGAGTAACACTAGTCCACTTTTCACTAATCCCACTTGCATCACTAATCGTCGCCCTAACCAACACATTATCGTTCTCCCTATAATACTTTTCAAACAAACCCTTATTCGTAATATTCACAAACGGCGCTCTTCCATCAATCAAATAAAACATCGAAGCCGTCAAATTATACTTTCCAGGCCACAACGCCGGATGCGAAGTAATATCCAAATAAACTTCATCATATTCTTCAAGTTTCAAATCAGCTCCTTCATCATAACAATAAAACGTCCCATTGCTAACCCCTAAAATCTCCTGAGAATCCAAAGAATGCTCAATCACCTGACTCTCCGAATTATTACATTTAAATAAAACCGTCCCTGTATGAATAAGCCCCCACAAAGCATATTTCTCCACACGCCCCGACACCTCAAAGTCATTTCTCCAAACCGGATACTCCTCATCTCCCGAACTAAAATTAAGCTGAATTATCAAAGGCGAACTATCAACATTAACAAAATCATCCAAATACCTAAAACTAAAATCCGCCCCAAAATTATTCCCCGCAACAACATCCAACGGAATATTAATCCCACTCAAATTATATAAAGTCCTATTCCCTGCAGTTACAACTCCGATTAAAAAAATTCCGACTAAAAGAATCAGTCCAAGGGTTGTTGTTAATGTTTTGTGTTTCATGTTTCTTTACCTTCCTCGTTATTTTCATTATCTTGTGAATTTATTTCTGAAGTTTGTTTTTCAGTTTGGAACTCAAAAGTAGATTTAAGTATTGTTTCTGTATTTTTATTTTTTTCTTGTGTTATTTCTTCTGTTGGTGCTATTGATTGCTCTATAGGTGGTTCTATATTTTCTTTTTCTGTAACAGGCTGTTCTAAAGAGCTTTCTGTTGCATTAGATTCTTCTATTTCTTCAGTTTCAGTTGCATTTTCAAGAAATGGAAAAACCTCAACACTTTCATTTTCACTTCCTTGTGTTCCATTATGATTATTTAAAGTTTCATTATTATTACTACTGTTCTTAACAAACTCTGTGAAATTAAAATTCTCTCCAGTATTATTCTCACTAATAATTGTTGAATTTGATTGCCAAGGTAAGGGGTCAGAAATATAATTATATTCTATATTTCCAATTGATTTCAAATCAAAAATATTATAACTTTCATTTTTAGGAAGGTTTGTTAAGTAAATTGTATACCA
>Ga0315539_1002181_pt1 | contig 14162 bp, 9 predicted proteins | sample SalMarSW160150MG_FD_203097 | JGI IMG/M metagenome (GOLD analysis project Ga0315539, IMG submission 203097) | Salt marsh sediment microbial communities from the Plum Island Ecosystem LTER, Massachusetts, United States - Salt Marsh Sediment SW1601-150 ... | reverse complement strand
GCTAATTCGAGACCAGAGACCAAATACAATCCCGAAATGTAAATGAAAAGCAGCCATCCGTAAAACGTTTGCCAAGACCAAATCATTTCCGATTTCAGCCAAATTACCGCGTAAGCTATCAGCATTATAACTATAATACTGACAAAAACAGTGAAGACCCAAAGAAAATAATTAAAGGCTGATGCCGAAGAAGATCGTTGTTTCATTTCTCTCACCTCCTTATTTATTCGCGTTAATGGTTCAACGGCTAAATAATAAAACCAACTCAGACCAAAGATGACAGCTCCCTGGCCAAGACGCCAATAATCGGGTTTTCTCTGCCAGCGGTCCTGTCGTTCACTCTTGACAGCTATTATCATTGTCAGAATAATAATTAACAAAGCAAAAATCACATAAACGATAGCTATCCATCAATACCAGGCCATCTCTTCATCCTCCTTATTTTCAAAGGACTAAACAATGATTTTACCTATTCAAACAGGTCAAGATAATCCCATTCTAAGACAAGAAGCTAAAGAGGTCAAGGAAATAACTACTCAAATCAAGCAGTTGGTTTTAGATATGATTGAGACCATGAAAGCTAAAGATGGAATTGGTTTAGCGGCTCCCCAAGTTGGCCAATTGCTTCAGATAATTATCGCTAAGCCGGAACCTGATAAAGAAGCTCTGGCCTTAATCAACCCTCAAATAAAAAAAACTTCTCGTAAAAAAGAAATAATAGAAGAAGGTTGTTTAAGCCTGCCTAATCTTTCTGTACCAGTTACCCGATCAGTTAAAATAATTGTTCAAGGGCTCGCTCTTAATGGTCAGCCAGTTAAAATAAAAGCTAAAGGTCTTTTAGCCCGTATTATCCAACATGAAATTGACCATTTAAGCGGTGTTTTGATTGTTGATAAAGGATTGTAATCCAGGGACAGTCCCTCAGAGACAGTCCTTGTTCCAAGGACTGTCTCTGAGGGACTGTCCCTGATAAATGTCAATTATGGACTATCCTAAAATCATTTTCATTGGCACTTCGCAATTTGCCGTGCCTTCTTTGGAAAACTTAATCAAAAACAAATATAATATAATTAAAGTAATTACTGCTCCGGATAAGCCGACCGGTCGGAAGCAGGAAATCACTCCTTTACCAATCAAACAAATCGCTTTAAAATACAAGTTACCTTTTTTCCAGCCAGAAAAAATAGCTGAGATTGCCTTAGAAATATCAAAACTCAAACCAGATTTGATTATTTTAGCTGCTTATGGTAAAATGATTCCTAAAGATATTTTAGAAATTCCTAAATTTGGTTGTCTTAATCTACATCCTTCTCTTTTGCCTAAATATCGCGGTCCCTCGCCTATGCAAACAACTATCCTTAATAATGATAAGAAAACCGGTCTGACAATTATGTTAATGGACGAAAAAATTGACCATGGTCCCATTATCGGACAAAAAAAGATGGCTATCGCTTCTGATGAAAATTATCAAACTTTAGAAAAAAAATTAGCTCAATTAGCCGCCAGTTTTTTAATAGAAATCCTCCCTCAATATCTTCAAAATAAGATTAAACCGCAACCACAAAACGAAAGCCGAGCCAGCTACACTAAAATATTAACCCGGCAAGATGGCCAGATTGATTGGCAACAAAGCGCCCAGGTAATTGCCAGAAAAATCAGAGCTTTTTATCCCTGGCCTGGCGCCTGGACTGACTTTAACGGGAAAAGAATAAAGATTCTCAAAGCTAAAGCTGTTGAGCAAAAACAAGAAGCAACTCTTCCTACTAAGAAGGGTTTTTTATTTTTAGAACTTGTCCAACCAGCCGGCAAAAAACCAATGACCGGTCAGGAATTTTTCAGAGGACACCTTAATATAAAAATATCTTCAGGGACTGTCTCTAAATAGCAGTCCTTTAGACCAGGAACCGTCCTTGTATTTGCTTTTTAAAAAGCAAATACAAGGACGGTTCCTGACAAAAAGCAAGCCACTGGTAACAGTTTTTTAACAACTAAACTCAGAAAGGAGGAAATAGTGATGATTTCGCAAAGACAATTGAAGAAAGAATTGACTGACAAGATAAAGAAAGAAAAAAAGAAAAGATTAGAGACATTTATGGAAATTGTTGCTGAAATGCTTACTTCTGAAAGAACATTCTTTGAGAAACCAGAACGAATTAAAAATATCATCAAAAGAGAAGTCAGCCAAAAAATGGAAGAGTTAAAAATGAGAAAGCTTTCTCCGGAAGAGAGACGTTTCATTTCTCATTTAGCTTTAGCCGTTTCCAAAAGAGACGAGGAAAGAGACGAAAAAGCTTTTGATAAAATCTGTCATCGTCTTAGAAATCGCTTAATGAATCTAGGTGGCTTCTCGGCCAGGATTAATAAACTGACTAAAGGCGTAATTAAGTTATCGGAAATCTCTCCCAGTATAAAAGAAGATTCTGAAGCATTACTGGATGAACTAAAACTAACTGAAAAAGAGATAAGAAATAAAAGTAATGGAGTAAAAAAATAGGCAAGACCAAGATAGGAAAAGAGGGACAATAATAAAAAAGGATGAGCCAAAAGCTTATCCTTTTATTTTTCCTCGTTTTTGCTATACTATTTACGAGGGCAAGCCCCTAAAGAGCAGCAAGGACTGTCCTCGGATAACATCTATGTCTTTTTCTATTGGCATTGTCGGCCTGCCTAATGTCGGCAAATCAACTCTTTTTAAAGCGCTGACTAAACAAGCAGTGGATATTTCTAATTATCCTTTTTGCACTATTGACCCCAATATTGGCGTGGTGGCCGTGCCTGACGAACATTTAGAAAAAATTGCCGTCGTAGTCAAACCGAAAAAGATTACTCCCACGGTCATTGAATTTGTTGATATTGCCGGCTTGGTCAAAAATGCTCATCAAGGCGAGGGTTTAGGCAATCAATTTTTAGCCCGCATCCGGGAAGTTGACGCTATTTGTCAGGTAGTCAGAGTTTTTAAAAACGAAAAAATTACTCACGTTGAAGGACAACCCGATCCCCAACGCGACATTGAAATAGTTAACACCGAACTGATAATGAAAGATTTGGAAACGATTGAAAAACACTTAGAAAAAGTTAGAAAACAAGCTAAGACCAACGACAAAAAGTCAGTTGAGGAATTGGAAGTATTGAATAAAATGAAAGAAACATTGAGCCAAGAAAAGACGCTTATTAGCCAACCAGAGATAATGGTTAATCAATCTTTGATTAAGGAATTAGGCCTTTTAACCGCTAAACCAGTTATTTATGTTTTTAATGTCAGCGGTTCTCAAGAAAAAACCCCGAGTCAGGGAGTGGCTCTTGACCTTAAATTAGAATCGGATACGAGTGAATTATCCGAAGCAGAACAAAAAGAACTGGAATTATCCCCTTCTCAATTAGACCAGTTAATTAAGGCCTGCTATCAGACCTTAGATTTAATCATCTTTTATACTATCACTGGTGGTCAGGAAACAAGAGCCTGGACTTTAAAAAATGGCTTAAAAGTCCCTCAAGCCGGCGGGGTGGTCCATAGCGACTTTGAAGAAAAATTTATTCGGGCCGAAGTAATCAATTGGCAGAAATTAGTTGAAGCCAAAAGCTGGTCATCCGCCCGCGAAAAAGGCATCCTCCGCATTGAAGGAAAAGGATATGTCGTCCAGGACGGAGATGTTATAGAATTTAAAATATAAGAATGTTCTACTTAGGGACTGTCCTTCAGATAAGACCAAGGACTGTCCTTGGAATGCAGTCCTTGACCTCCTTTCTTTTCTCTGCTACCCTATTTTTATGAACGAAGAAAACAAAACATATCAACTAACTTATTTGCTTTCTCCTCTGCTGGAGCAAAAAAAATTAGAAGAAACCAGCCAAAAGATTAAAAAATGGATTATTGAAAAAGGCGGTTCTCTCTCTGAAAAAGAAAATTTATCTCCTGGTCTCAAGAAAAATTTAGCTTACCCTCTTAAAAAACATCGCCAGGCCTTTTATTTTAATCTCAATTTTCTTTTGGCCGGCCAGCTGATTAACCAACTTAGCCAACAACTAAATTTAGAAAAGGATATCCTCCGTTATTTTATTATCACTAAGAAAAAAACAAAATATAAACCAATTCAAGAAGCGATTAACCATAAAATAGTTGACCGAATAGAACCATTGGTGGCCAAAGAAATCCCTCTTTTCGAAAAACCAATCCAAGATAAAACACCCCCCGTAAAAAAACTTGCCAGAGGCGAGTCTGCCCCTGGCAGAGAAAAAGTCAAAATAGAAGAGTTGGATAAAAAACTGGAGGAAATACTTAACCAATAAAACAATGAAACAATGGAACAATAAAACAATAAAAATTGTTATATTGTTTGATTATTAATTGTTAATTGAATTTATGAACTTCAATAAAGCTATTATTGCCGGTAACTTAACCCGCGACCCGGAAATTAGGAGCTTGCCTTCTGGTCAATCAGTTGCCTCTTTTGGTGTAGCCAGCAACCGACACTATACTGATAAAGAAGGCAATAAACAGCAAAGTACTGAATTTCACAACATCGTTGCTTTTGGCAAACGAGCTGATATCTGTTCTCGGTATTTAAAAAAAGGCATGCCTATTTTAGTAGAAGGACGTCTGCAAACCAATAATTGGCAAGGTCAAGATGGGGTTAAAAGATACCGGACAGAAATAATTATGGAATTTATGCAAATGGGTCCTCGCTTAGCTGGCGCTGGTTCGTCTAGCCCAACCACTCCAGTCGAAACCCCAGACCAAGCAGAACTAACTCCTATCTCTCAAGAAGAAATCCCGATTATTGAAGCAGAAGAACCAATAGAAACTAAAGATGAAAACTCCGTAAATCCAACTAAAGACGAATCCATCTCCAGCGAAAAAGAAACAGAAACCAAAGAAGAAGTTGATGTAAATAATATCCCTTTTTAAAAATTCTACTTAGGGACTTCCTCGTCAGACCAAGAACTGTCCCTTGATTCTTATGAAAAATTGTTTTTTTTGTCAGCAAAAAATTCAAGAAATTGACTATCAGGACATCGAACTGCTTCGTCGGTTTATTTCTGGTCAGGCAAAAATACTGCCGCCCAAGCGAACCGGCACCTGCGCTAAACACCAAAGAAAATTAGCTAAAGCAATAAAAAGAGCCCGTATTATGGGGCTGCTGCCGTTTACCATAAAGTGACGATTTTTCTAAACTTGTTCCTGAACTGCCTTTTTTATCCCCTTAACAATCTCCGTGACTAAACGGGGATTTTCTTTTAAGTGGGCCTTCGCCCCCTCCAAACCCTGACCAAGCTTTTCTTCTCCGTAATTAAACCAGGCGCCCCGGCGGCTAACCACGCCGAACTTTAAGCCAGTATTTATAATATCAGCCAAACGAGAAATCCCCTCGTTCCAAAAAATATCAAACTCGGCCTGTTGAAAAGGCGGCGCCACCTTATTTTTAACCACCTTGGCCTTTATTCTATTGCCGATAATCTGATCGCCTTGCTGAATTTTAGCCGCCCGGCGCAGTTCCAGCCGAACAGACGAATAAAATTTCAAGGCCTTGCCCCCCGGCGTATCTTCGGGTGAATTACTAACTAAACATCCATCTACAAAATAATTATGGTTCTCCGAAACCGAAATATCAAATCGCCGCTTGCTGATATATGTGCCATCTTGACCTGGTACTCGCTTTTTAATCTTTTTAATTTTCATCGGTCGAAGTGTAGAATATATTTGTGTCTCTTGACTGGATGACTTTTTATAATGTTTATGATATGAAATCGGCAGCTTATGCCACATAGCAGGAGAAACATATGGAGCGATTAACTCAAAAAGTTTTTTTGATTGAGAAACAGAAAATAGAAGTGCGCGATATTTATTAATCTTACGTAGCGTTGTTTTAATATCAAAACGGTGAAATATACGTAAAATTCGTTGCTGACTCACTTTATCTTGAAATCCATTTGTATAGATTGTAGCCCGAGGTCTCCGTATATATTCTTTTCCCTTCCACCGAGAAGTACCTATCTGGAGAGTCCCATCACCACAATACCAGGCAGCTATTGCCTGCGGATCAATATACTCAACAATTTCCTCCGGCACAATCTTTTTACCCTTAGGATAAAAAATATTATATAAATCACCAAAACGTAATAAATGACGAGATTCAATAATTGCGTTGTTGCGTTTTGTCTTCAGACAAATATTACTTGATAAATTACCTAATTTTTCACCTAACCACCTTGCATAAAGAGCTTGTTTGGCACCATGCTCTTCTCGGAAATACGCTGTTTGTTCATTATTCTTTTTAAGATTACCATCACCTAATATAGAACCAAGTAAAAGCTGTTCTTGTTCTGATGTAAGCTTTTCATTTTTGATAAGAATAGAAATTTCATCTCCTACTTGAAGGTCCCCCGCCTTCTTCCATCCTTGAGCAGTATAAATCTTATGTTCAGGAGTACAAGAAAATCCCCGACGTCCATTACCTGTATGATTCTGAATAAAAAATTGAAGAAAAGTATCTGTCTCGCCATTTATGTGCCAATTGACTATACGCTGAGGTTCAATGCATTTCTTTTTAAAGTTATAAGAAAGAACATTAAGTGGAAGTCGCTGGTTCACAATAGTACCAATCTTTTTTTTAGACCCGTCAGCTAAAGTAACTAATGAATCGTACGAAAAACATCCAAACATCACCCCTATTTTCATCCTAATCTGATTGATAAAAACAATTGTCGTCTCACTCTTAGCAGTAATAGCAGTTAACTTTCGAAGCGCTTGACTCATCAAACGGGCTTGCAAGCCAATATGCTGCTGACCCATTTCCCCTTCAATTTCTACCCGCGGCGTTAAAGCCGCCACCGAATCAACCACCACTAAATCAACGGCGCCTGACTTGACCAAACTTTCCAAAATTTCCAAGGCCTGTTCCCCGGTATCGGGCTGGGAAATAAATAAATCATTAACTTTGACCCCTATTTTTTTAGCGTATTCCGGGTCTAAAGCATGCTCCGCATCAATAAAAGCCGCTAAACCGCCTCTTCTTTGAACCTCGGCAATAGCATGAAGAGCCAAAGTGCTTTTGCCGCTTGATTCCAGACCAAAAATTTCAATAATTCTGCCCTTAGGCAAGCCGCCCACTCCTAAAGCCAAGTCCAAAGAAATAGAGCCAGTCGGTATAGCATCAACATTAACATGTTTGGCCTCGCCTAATTTCATAATTGCCCCATCGCCAAAACGCCCCCTGATTTCATCCACTGTCGCCTCTAATATTTTAATTCTATCATCTCTCCCCTCCTTATTTTTTTGCTTAGCCATATTTTTAGAATTTATATTTCTCTTTCCTCTCCTTCATCAATAAAGACGTCCCTTGGTTTGGCTCCGTCAGCTGGACCAACTATCCCTCTCTCTTCCAACATATCCAATAATCTGGCGGCCCGGGCATAACCAATGCGCAGCCGCCGCTGCAATAAAGAAGCCGAGGCCTTGCCGGCCTGGATAATTATCTCTTTAGCTTCTTTATACAACTCGTCATCTGTTTCCGAACCGGTTAAACTAAAACCTAAGCCGGCTTCGGCTTGAGCAGTTCGACCAACGGCTATTTCTTCGTCATATTGCGGTGGCCTGGCTCTTCTCAAATAATCAGTAACTTTTTTAATCTCTTTATCGGAGATATAAGCGCCTTGGATACGGCAAGGCTTAGCTGAATTGCCGGCTAAAAAGAGCATATCGCCATTACCTAATAGTTTTTCAGCGCCGGCCATATCTAAAATTGTCCGGGAGTCAATCTGGGAAGCTACCTGAAAGGAAACACGGGAAGTAATATTGGCTTTAATCAGACCGGTAATTACTTCTACAGAAGGTCGCTGGGTAGAAACAACCAAATGAATGCCGACAGCCCGGGCCATCTGGGCCAGCCGAACAATACTCGCCTCTACTTCCCGACCATGGGAAGCCATTAAATCAGCTAATTCATCAATAACAATGGCGATATATGAAAGTCGACCATTTGGACTCTCTGAATTTATATTTTTATTATAACTGCCAATATCTCGTTGACCAGCCTCCTGAAGGACTTCAAAACGCCGTTCCATCTCCCTGACCGCCCAATGAAGAGCGCTAATTGCTTTATCAGCTTGGATAATTACCGGAGTGAGCAAATGGGGAATGGAATTATAGGCAATCAGCTCTACTCGCTTGGGGTCAATCATAATAAATTTAAGATTTTCCGGATAATTTCGATAGAGCAAACTAATAATCAAATTATTCAAAGCAATAGTTTTACCAGTGCCGGTGGCCCCGGCGACTAATAAATGAGGCATTTGAGAAAGGTCAGCAAAGACGGGATTGCCAGCTACATCGCGACCTAAACTAAAAGTCAAAAGAGAGGAAGATTCTTCAAAAGTTGGTCTCTCTAAAAGAGATCTTAAACGAACTAAAACAACTGACCGATTGGGAATTTCTATGCCAATTAAAGAACGGCCGGGAATTGGCGCTTCTATACGCAGTGGATGAGCGGCCAGAGCCAGCGCTAAATCATTGTGAAGAGCGGTAATCCGAGAAAGTTTTATCCCCTGAGCCGGTCTTAAAGTATATTGAGTAACCGTGGGACCCACATTAACTTCAGCCATTTCCACTTCAATGCCGAAATTTTCCAGAGTTCGCTTAATAATATTGATACTGGCTTTGATATCGCCACTAGTTGGCTGACCTTTATCTTTTTCTAAAAAATCAAGAGAGGGCAGTTTAAAATCTGTCACCAGTTGAGTGGTCTCTCTGGCCGGAACCCTTGGAAGCGAAGCTCCTAAAATTTCCGAAGCTTGTTTAGTCGGCTTGTCAAATATCCGTTCCCGGATTTCTGGTTTCTCTCTTGAAAGCAGGGCTTCCTTTTTGGCGAGCCTCGCTTCTAAAATTTTGCGCCAAAATCCCCCTTTTTTCTCTTTGACTGGACTCATCAGCCTGCTAAGGTCTTTCTCTTGAGCCAGCTCGGGACTCTCTTCTTTTCTGGAAATTTTCAAGGGAATGTTAAAGGTAATTAAAATTGCAATCACCAAAAGAGCTAAAAGGATAATTAAACTAGCCCAAAATCCTAAAAATTTAACCAAAGGATAACCAAAAATCAAGCCGAGATAACCGCCCGCCCCCGGTTGGCTAGAAGCGCTGCTCCCAACGAGAGAGGCGCTCCCAGCGCCAAAAATATGAAAAACTCCCAAGACACTCAAAAAAAAGAGAACTACTCCAATAAAAACAGCCTGATAAATGGGTCGCTGTTTAGCAGACATATTTAAACGAGGAACTAAAACAGCTAAACCAACTAAGATAAAAACAAAGGGAACCAGAAAAAATCCTTGACCAAAAAGCAATTGACTAACTTTAAAAAAATATTGACCAAATTGACCGGCCCCATTAAAAAAACTCAAGAAACTAACTAAAGCCAAAGCAAAACAAACTATAACTAAAATGCCCTTTTTGGTTTCAGCGTGAAGAGTTGGTTTGACTCTTACTTTCTTGAGCCTTCCGCCAAAGGCGGATTTGCCTCTGGCTGATTTTTTGAAACGCTTTTTAGGTTTGACCACTAATCAGCGAACAAAGAACAGCGAACAGCGAACAATAAAAAAGTTAAATTGTTCATTGTTTATTGTTTATTGTTCATTACTTGAAGCCGGTGCCGGCTGGTATTAGTTTACCAATAATCACATTTTCTTTCAATCCCCTCAAATTATCTTCCTTGCCCTGAATACTGGCATCAATTAAAACACGGGTTGTTTCCTGAAAAGAAGCGGCTGAAAGAAAGCTATCAGTGGTTAAAGAAACTTTGGTAATCCCCAAAAGCAAAGATTGCCCAATAGCTGGTTTATCATTTTTAGTCAATTGATTATTTTCTTTTTGAAAATGACCTCGTTCTATTATCTGATCAGCCAAAAAATTAGTTGAACCGGGGTCTTTTACTTTGATACGAGAAAACATCTGTCTGATAATCATCTCGATATGCTTGTCATTGATATTTTCACCAGCAAAAGTATAAATCTGCTGAACTTCTCTAATAATATACCGTTGGACTGCTTCCTGGCCAGCTACTTTATATAATTCCTTTAGATCAATATGCCCCTCGGTTAATTGTTGACCTTTTGTGACTAAGTCGCCTTGGCTAACCCCAAGAGCTAAGTCAGTCGATAAACTATATTCCAATATCCTTTTCTTTTCTTTTTTTAAACCCTTTATCTCTTTAAGGGCTTTGCCCCGAGCAAGTTCGGGAATCTTCCGCTTCGTTTGACTGACAACGACATTTGGTTCTATCTGAATAATTACTTGTTTAGCTTTTTTAATAATATTTTTAACGCGGCCATCAACTTCTGAAACAATCGCTTTGCCCTTAGGTGGTCTCGCCTCAAAAATTTCTTCTACTCGCGGCAAACCTTGGGTGATATCTCGACCGCCAGCTACACCACCAGTATGGAAGGTCCGCAGGGTTAATTGAGTGCCTGGTTCGCCAATCGCCTGAGCGGTAACAATGCCAACCGCTTCGCCTAATTTAACCAGCTCATTCCTGCCCAAATCATAACCATAACATTTCTGACAAATGCCGTCAGTTGCCTGACAAGCGATAACTGATCTGACTCTGACTTTTTCAAGACCGGCTTCATCTATTTTCTGAGCTGTTTCTTTATCAATCAACTGCCCTTTTTTGACTATAAGGGACTGTCCCTGAGGGACTGTCCCCGGCTGTGGAATGATAATTTTTTCCAAAGCCATTCTACCGACAATCCGCGAAGCCAAAGAATTACCCATTTCCTCTTCATCTTGACGATAAATATAAATTCCTTCTTTATCGCCGCAGTCCTCCTGGCGAATAACCACTTCCTGACAAACATCAACCAAGCGCCGGGTCAAATAGCCGGCCGTGGCAGTTTTCAGGGCAGTATCAGCCATTCCCTTTCGACCGCCATGGGTAGAAATAAAATACTCCAAAACATTAAAACCCTCTTTGTAAGAACTTTTAATCGGCAACTCAATGATTTCACCGGCTGGGTTAATAACTAATCCCTTCATCCCGGTCATCTGGTTTAATTGCTCCCAGGAACCTCTGGCTCCAGAATCAAAAATATTAAAAACAGAGCTTTGCGGGTCTAAAACCTGCCGCGTCCGCTGGGATATTTTTTCGTTAACATTGAGCCAAATTTCAATAACCCGTGATTTTCTTTCTAAATCAGTTAGCAGACCGTTTTCATATTGATTTTGAATCAAATCCACTTGACGACTGGCCTCTTTAAGCCAGGGCTTTTTTTCCTGAGGAATCCGCAAATCATCCATACTCCAACTTATCCCTGAATCAGCCGCATACTTAAAGCCCATTCTTTTAATTTTATCTAAAACCAGGGCTGTTTTCTTAACGCCGCTCTTATTAATTAATCGGGAAATCAACTGGCGAAGTTCCCGGGAATTCATTGTCTTATCAATAAAACCTATTTCTGGCGGCAATGGTTCGTTAAAGATAATCCGACCAACCGAAGTTTCAATAAGTTTGGAATTCTCAGCTTGTTGCTGATTGCCTGAAGTTCTGCTTTTAGGCAGGTCTTTACCGGCTAAAGCCGGGACTCCGGCCAAGCGCACCTTAATCCTTGCTTTCAAATGAACATGGCCAAAATGTTTAGCCAAAAGCGCCTCCTCTGGATTGGCAAAAATCTTTCCCTGACCAAGCAAATTATCTTCAATCTTAGTCATCCAATAACAGCCCAAAACCATATCTTTAGTGGGAATAGCTACTGGCTCGCCAGTGGCTGGCTTAAGAAGATTATCCGAAGAAAGCATTATATTCTTAGCTTCTTCCTGAGCTTCTTTACCCAAAGGTAAATGAACAGCCATTTGGTCTCCATCAAAATCAGCGTTAAAGGCCCGACAAACAATTGGATGAATTTGAATGGCATTTCCTTCAATTAAAACTGCCTGAAAGGCCTGAATGCCTAAACGGTGCAAAGTCGGCGCCCGATTCAAAAGAACATAACGATTTTGAATCACTTCTTCTAAAATACTCCAAACATCATCGGTTTCTTCTTCAATTAATCGGCCAGCTCCCCGAACATTATGAGCCAACCCTCGCTCAACTAATTTATTAATAACAAAAGGTTTGAAAAGTTCCAAAGCCATACGCTTGGGCAAGCCGCACTGATGAAGTTTCAGTTCTGGGCCAACGACAATAACCGAACGGCCTGAATAATCTACCCGCTTACCTAAGAGATTTTGCCTAAAGCGACCTTGTTTTCCCTTAAGCATATCAGACAATGATTTGAGCACTCGTTTTTGACCGGTTGAGGCGGCCACCATCACCTGACCGCGACGACTGGTATTATCAATTAAGGCATCAACTGCTTCCTGAAGCATTCTTTTCTCATTGCGGCAAATAACTTCGGGGGCCTTTAATTCCAATAAACGCTTGAGACGATTATTGCGGTTAATCACCCGCCGATACAAATCATTAACATCAGAAGTAGCATAGCGACCGCCATCCAATTGAACCATTGGTCTTAAATCAGGCGGCAAAACCGGCAAAGCAGTCAAAAACATCCATTCTGGTCTAATCTTTGCTCTGAGCATTCCCTCAATCAGCCCCAACCGTTTAAGAATTTTCCGCTTTAAAACCGGACTAGCTTTTTTGGCTTGTTCGCTCAATTGATTAGCTAGGGCCTCTAAATTGAGCTCTTCAAAAATTTTTCTCAAGGTTTCTGCTCCGGTACCGGCTTCAAAAACCTGACCATATTTCAAGCTAAAATCACGATATTCAATTTCCGAAAGTATTTGATGCAAATAAAGCCCTCTTACTTCCCGAACGGCCGCATCGCGCTGCTCTTTGAGTTGATTTATCTCGCTTTTGGATTTTGGTCGGTCTGAGTGGTTACGGCCTTTTTGCTGGCCCGTCGTAGCTTTAGCGGAAGCAGGACTTTTGATTTTTGTCTTATACTCCCTCTTGATTGCCTCAATGACCTTATTCCTTTCTTCTTTATTAACTTTAGTGATAATATAGCCGGCAAAATAAATAATTTTTTCCAAATCATGAATTGACCGGTCCAAAGTCAGCCCCATTTTAGAGGGAACGCCCCGCAAAAACCAAATATGAGAGACCGGAACCGCCAAAGAAATATGGCCCATTCTTTCCCGCCGCACGGTCGCCCGGGTTATTTCCACACCGCATTTATCACAAATGACTCCCTTATAGCGAATGCGACGATATTTACCACAAGCGCATTCCCAGTCCTTTTCCGGACCAAAAATCTTCTGACAAAACAAGCCGTCTTTTTCCGCCCGTTGGGTTCGATAATTAATTGTCTCCGGCTTAGTTACTTCGCCATTAGACCAATTCAAAATCTCTTCTGGACTGGCCAGTTTTAGTCTAATAGATTTAAAATCACTAACCTTAATACTCATTTATTTTAGAAAGTAGTCCCAGACCGAGGACTGTCCTGGCTGCCTGAGGGCTGTTCTCTAATTATTTTTCCACCAGTTCTACGTCCAAACCAAGGGCTTTCAGTTCGTTAACTAAAACATTAAAAGAGGCCGGCACATTAGGAGCCTGGATGGGCTTACCGCGGATAATTGCATCGTAAGCATTAGCCCGACCATTAATATCATCTGACTTAATAGTCAACATTTCCTGAAGAACATGAGCCGCGCCATAGCCCTCCAGAGCCCAAACTTCCATTTCGCCAAAGCGCTGACCGCCAAATTGGGCTTTACCGCCTAAGGGCTGTTGAGTAATCAAAGAATAAGGACCGACTGAACGCATATGAATTTTATCCTCCACCAAATGGAGTAATTTCATTATATAGATATAGCCAACGGTAACTGCCTGTTCAAAAGGTTCGCCAGTCCGACCATCATACAAAATTACCTGGCCACTTTCTGGTAAATTGGCTTTTCTTAGCTCTTCTTTAATATTTTCTTCTTTAACACCGGCCAAGGCAGGGCTAATCTCCTGTTTACCCAAAGCATGAGCCGCCCAACCCAAATGGGTTTCTAAAATCTGGCCAATGTTCATTCGAGAAGCTACTCCCAAGGGATTAAGAACAATATCAACCGGCGTGCCGTCAGCCAAATAAGGCATATCTTCTTCGGGTAAAATTTTAGCAATAACCCCTTTATTGCCATGCCGGCCAGCCAACTTATCACCCACCGAAACCTTGCGTAATTGAGCCACTTCCAC
>Ga0315539_1002174_pt1 | contig 14194 bp, 14 predicted proteins | sample SalMarSW160150MG_FD_203097 | JGI IMG/M metagenome (GOLD analysis project Ga0315539, IMG submission 203097) | Salt marsh sediment microbial communities from the Plum Island Ecosystem LTER, Massachusetts, United States - Salt Marsh Sediment SW1601-150 ... | reverse complement strand
CACAACCCGATTCCGTTCCGATCACCTGCGCGGCATCATTCGCATCTCAAACATCCAGGAAGGTGTAGGGGCGGGGCCTTGCCCCGCCCCGGTAAGAGGAAATGCGAACATGAAAGATATTGATCTGACGGATGAACCTTTTCCGTTTTTGAATGAATTTCGCGATGTAGCACCTTTATAGAAGGTGCGATTTCGTAATGGCGAATGACGTGGACATGCCTCCCGTCGAAGCGGATGGTCCCGAAATAATAAATAACATGGTTATGGCACCTGTAGGGGCGCACAGCTGTGCGCCCCTACGGCAAACCGTGTGCGATACCTGTGCGCCCCTACAGCCGACCGTGCGCCGGCCATCCCGTGTCTCTACCAACTCCCTCCGCCGCCGCCGCCGAAGCCGCCGCCTCCGCCGCCTCCGGAAAATCCCGACCCGCCGGACCCGGCTGATGACGGGGGCGTAAACGCCGTGCTCGCGGCCTGCGCGTCAAACCCGTGCATGGTATTCGCGAAGTAGATTGTGTTCCACGTCGTCATGCCTGATGCGTACTGCGGAGGCGGAACGTCGATACCCTCGAACTGCTTGGCCCAGGCCGCCTCCACGCCGAAGGCGATGGCGTACGGAAGGAAGGCGTGGAACTGCTCCGGCTTCACCTCCGGCGCGTTGTGGAATTTGAGACGGTCTTTTTCCGTAACGGAAAGGAACCATTTGAATCCTGCGACTTCTTCCAGAGCAATCGCCCCTTCCTTCGTTTTCGACGGCATGAACCAGCCAAAGACCATGATGATAACGGCCGAAGCGATGATTGATCCGATGCCGAGGAATCCAAGGCCCAGGAGCGGAATGAGCCAAAATCCCAATCCGACAATAACGGCCCCGGCAACCAGGTACGAAGCGCGAACGTTGTTCGGATTCGCGCCGAAGAGGTTCCGTTCCCGGAGCGATGCGAATGCCTGCTCCTTGGCCTTGGCGATATCCTTGTAGAACGTGCCTTTGAGATCCTGAAGATCCGTGCGCTCCTTTCCGTCAAAGATGCCTTCAAGGATCGTGCGCTCAAACGGCTTGAGGGCGTCGTCCGCCTCTTTCTGTTTGAGGAATGCGTACTCCTGGCTCTTCTTGCCCAGGAACCCCTCCTTTTCGCTGAATTCAATCTTCATGTACCCGCGCCGCGCCAAATCCAGCATGGTTGCCGTAATCGCCGCATGGCCGATGGACTGATTCTTCAGACCAACCATTTCCATGGGCGCTAATCCGCGCGTGGGATCGTATTGAGGAACGACCGTGCCCCTGCCTTTCGGATCCTTCCCCTTCTTGCGCCACAGGTAGAACATGACCGCGAATACGATGAACGGGAGCGCGAGGATTCCGTTGTCCATGACGATCTGTTTTACGCGTTCCGTGAACGCGGGCTCCTGAATGATCCCTTCGGGAAAACGGATGGCGATCGTGAGCCCTTCACTCGGCGCAAGACTCCGGCCGCTGATGAACTGAGCCGTGTTCGCCTGCGTGAGCGCCTGGCACGTCTGTTCCGTCGTACCGTAGGAACCGGTGAAGCAGGTCGTTTGGGACGTGTTCGCGTTAAAGTTCTCCGGCCCGACGATGCTGAAGGATGATTTGAGGATCGGAACCTCCCATTTGTCCCCGGTCACGTTCCAATAGAGCTCGGCTTCACTGTCGAAGAAGTTGATGGCGCGATCCGTCTGGTACGTGATGAGGTATTCATGCACTTCCGTAACGGTTTCGTCCGGGTCGCCGATCTTAATCATGAACGTCGGCGACATTGACTGAACGTCATACGGAACCGGTAACCCGTCCATGGTCACTTCCTTCAATTCCAATCGGAGCCTGTACGTCCCGCCGTCCCGTTTGTACTTCGTCGGAATTTCACGGTAGATGCCATGGCGTTCATTCCTTCCGAAGTCGTACGTAATCCGCTCCGTAACCGTAAGCGTCCGGTCGCTGTTGAGCGTGGCAACGCTCTGAAAAACCCGAACGGCCTCGTCATGCTGCGCGGATGCGATTGATGGGATGAGGAGTGCCGCGGATGCGAGCACGATTGTGAAAAAATGGCGCATAGTTGAAAGGAATATCGAATATCGAATGTCGGATGTCTAAAAAGCGCCACAGAGACGCCCGGTGTCGAAACGAGGCTTTCGATATTCGATATTGGACATTCGATATTTCATTTCAGATATTCTTTTCTCCCACTCAGCTTGTGGACATGGTACCATATGGCACATATGAAGCATGGGGCATTTCGTAAACGCTCGGGACCGGACATCATCAGCATCGGTTCGGGCGTCATTGACCACTACGCGCGGAGCGGTGCGTTCGAGCTCAAGCGCGACGCTCACGCGCCGGCCGGGTACGATACCTGCTTTCCCCTGGGCGCCAAGCTGAAGATGGATGAAATCGTCATGCAAACCGGAGGAGGCGCCACGAATGCCGCCGTTACATTTAGCCACCTGGGACTGAAAACCGCAACCGTCTGCCGCGTTGGAAACGATGCGCTCGGAAATATCGTAAAAACGGAGCTCGCATCAGAAGGGATCGATACGAGCCTCGTCCAGACGGATAAGAAGATCGGAACCGGACAGAGCATCATCCTCCTGGCGGATATCGGCTATCGGAGCATCTTGGTCTACCGGGGAGCGAGCGCTCAGATCAGCCGACTGGAAATTCCGTGGAAAAAAATGGAGCCTCGCTGGTTCTACGTCACATCGCTCGGCGGCGACCTTGGATTCATGTCGCTCATCCTGGACCGTGCGGAAGCCATCGGCGCGAGCGTCTTCTGGAATCCCGGAGGCAGCGAACTCAAAAAAGGCATGCATAAGCTCAAACCGCTCATGCGGCGCGTTGATGTGTTTGACGTAAATCGCGAAGAAGCGGCCGAACTCACGGATCAGTCGCCGCGTCACCTCAGGAAGATCGTAAAAATCATCGGACTCCTGCCAAAGGTGGCGCTCATGGTGAGCGACGGGCCCAGAGGGGCGTACCTGCATACCAAGTGCTGTACGTGGTACGCACCGCCGCTCCCGGGAAAGCGCGTGAACACGACTGGAGCCGGCGACGCCCTGGGGAGCGGATTCATCGCGGGCTTCCTCAAAACGTGCGACCTTGCCGTGGGGCTCAAAGTCGGCATGCTGAACGCCCTGGGCGTTATCACGACCATGGGAGCGAAGGGCGGTATCCTGGAATCCTGGCCGAACGAGAAGGTGTTGAATCGCGTGAAAGTGAAGCCGGCGAGATTGAGGGATTAATAGCTTGCATTTGGCTATTGGTATTCCTGCCGGCAGGCAGGTAGCATTTGGCCGCTACGCGAAAAAAGCCAAATGCCAGACGCCAAATGCCAAAAGCTGTTTCGAATATGTTCAAACGCGTCGTAGAGACATTGAGCCGCTACCAACTCGGCATCATCATCGCGATGCTCGGATTGGGAATGTTCTTCCCGACTTTTTTTAAACCGCTCAATCCGCTGAACTCCACATTCCTGCAGATCATCATGTTCGGAACCGGCCTGCGGTTGGATTTCGGGGAAGTCGTTCGACAGCTCAAAGATTGGAAAACGCTCTTGCTCGCAAACGGCATGATGATGATCGGCATCCCGATCTTGATCAGCATTCCGCTGGGGATCTTTGCGCCGGATTGGTCGCTTCCCTTCATCATCGCCGCATCCATGCCCACGGGTCTCACGGCGCCGATCATCGTGAGCTTCCTCGGTGGACGGACCTCGCTCGCCCTCCTCATGTCCGTTTCGACCTCGATCGTAGCGCCCATCACCATCCCGCTCGTCCTTAAGCTTTTAGTCGGCCACGAGGTCTCCGTGAACGTGCTCTCCATGATGTGGGAGATCGCATCCGTCATCATCATCCCGCTCGCCCTCGCCGGATTCATCCAATACAAGGCCGGCATTAAGAAGCTGGACAAGCACAGCGCGGCCATTTCTCTCGCAAACATTTCCGCCTTCGGACTCGTCGTGGCGTCCATCGCTTCCGCGAGCCTGGCCGACGGCGCGAGGAACTCCGCTTACAGCATCACGATCGACGGACTCATCATCGCTTTCCTCATGATGATCTTCTGGTTCGGTGTTGCGTGGCTCTCCACGTCATTCCTCACCTGGCGCGACAAGAAGGACAAGCTCACCATTGCGTTCTGCCTCATCTACATGAGCTACGCTTTGGCCATCTGGGTGGCGGATGAATTCTTCCGCGAAACGCAGATTGCTCCGAGGCTCATCGCCATCGTCATATTGGTCTTTGCGCTCTTTCCGGTATTCAAGCTCCTCTTCCCCAAGCATGAGAAAATCCTGGGGCCCATCTGTTTGATTGATAAGGTATAATGGACATTGCGCATTACGAATTACGCATTGCGCATTGATACTCAACATCACTCTTCAATAATTCGAAATGCGCAATGCGCAATAATCCCTATGGCCAACGTCCTCATCGCGTTCAACCCCGCAGGCTTCGCCGACGAAGCCGTTAAGATTCTCCGGAAAGCCCGGCACAAGGTGACGGTGCTCAAGCGCTCGCATAACATCCCGAGGAGGAAGCTCCTTAAAGCCGTCAAAGGCCGAGATGCGATCTTGACCCTGCTCTCGAATCGGATCGACGACAAGGTGTTCAAGGCCGCCGGACCCCAGCTCAAGATCGTGGCGAACTACGCCGTGGGCTTTAATAATGTGGACGTGAAGGCCGCAGCCAAGCGGGGCATCATCGTGACGAACACGCCGAGCAATGACGTGAACGAGTCCGTAGCCGAGCATACCTTCGCGCTCATGGTTGCATTGGCGCACCGCATTCCGGAAGCGCATATCTATACCACGCACGGGAAGTACAAAGGCTGGACCCCGGACCTCCTGATTGGCACGAACCTTAAAGGGAAGACGCTCGGATTGATCGGCGCGGGCCGGATCGGCACGGCAACGGCCGAACACGGCGTGAAAGGCTTTGGAATGAAGGTCGTGTACGCGGACATGAACCGGAATCCGTACATCGAAAAGAAGCTCAAGGCGAAGAAAGTCACCATGGATCGCCTGCTCCGAACCGCGGACTTCGTGAGCCTTCACGTGCCGCTCCTCCCCTCCACGCATCATTTGATTTCCACGAAACAGCTCAACCTGATGAAGAAGACCGCCTACGTCATCAATACCTCGCGCGGACCCGTGGTGGATGAAAAGGCGCTCCTGAAAGCGCTCAAAGCAAAAAAGATCGCCGGGTGCGGCATTGACGTGTTTGAGTGCGAACCGGCCATTGACTGCGACCTCACGGACAACCTGAGCCTGCGCGCGTTCCCGAACGCCGTACTCACTCCGCACATCGCCTCCGGAACCATGGAAGCGCGGCAGGACATGGCGCGCGTGGCCGCCAAGAACATCGTGGCCGTGCTCGCGGGCAAGAAGCCGCTGAATCCGGCAACGTAGGGGCGCGATTCATCCCGCCCATTTAAAGAACCCTTCGCAAGAAAGCGAAGGGCTCTTTGATCGACGAAGGACCGAGACGGCCTCAACGCGCGTTCATGGCCTGCGGAGAGACCGGGCGAAGGAACAATCTGTCCAGATCGTGCAGTTGGAAACAGCTGATGACGAGCCGCAGTTCATCCCTAAGGTGAAGCGCGCTCGCGATCGGAACCGCTCCCCACACCCATAAGCGTTTATGGAATAAGCCATGCGCGTCAGGACCCGCGCCAACGTTCTCCAGCCGCGCGAAACGGAAGCGGAGTTCCATGCCCTGTTCCGAGGAAGCATCAAGTGGCGCGGGTAAGCGCCTATCCGCTTCCCTGGCCGCAGCCAATGCAGCCGTCACGCTCGGCATTTCACCGGATCCGCGCTTTGGCGGAGGGGAAGAAACGAATCTCCCCTGCCGGATATCACCGACTTCTGCGAATGTGATGGAAAGGTTCATGCTCGAAAGGTATTCGGGCAATTGGCTTGCCGAACGCCTCACGTAGAGATTGATGGGCGTAATGCACGACGACCCCTCAAGCTGCGGACTGCCGACCTCATACATTGCATCACTGCCAACCTCCCCCCAAAAGGTACGAAGGTGCCGTTCCGTCTTCGGGTCGATCGGCGCACCCGTCGGGACGTCGCTCAACGTAGGTCTGTCTTTTCTCAACGTACACCTCCCTGTTCGAACGATACCGCATAATGACGCTAGCAGAACCCGCTTTTCCTGTCAACGGAGCGCCGTATGGGCGCTCATCGGGTTGACAGACGGCGTAAAATAGGGCATCATCACGTCGTTGATAAGCCGGTAGTCCTCTTGTTGAACGAAAACCGCTAACAAGAATCCCACCGGCTACTCACTTCCCCCCGGGCCCTTAGCTTAGTTGGTAGAGCGCCGCGTTTGCAACGCGGAGGTCATCGGTTCGAATCCGATAGGGTCCACCATATCGAAATCGCCCCAAACGGGGCGGTTTTGTGTTGACGGGATAAGGTGAAGCGTGGTTTTAATTACTCAAAACGCACACTTGTTATTTTCCTTTTATTCAGCCATACTTAATAAGATTAACTTTACTTTTATGAATGATCAAATGAATTGTGAAACGCTCTATATAGAATACATTCAACTTAAAAAAATTGTTGACAAGGATTTCATGCCTCATCAGAATTATCCCGGCAGAACAATAAAACCTCCATTACTGACCGTAGAGCAGATGGAACGATATCAAAAAATTAAAAAAGAACTTAGAGCGACCATTAAAAAATCTAAAAAATATCTTAATTTAAAACCAGAAGAGCTATTTGAAATAGAAAATGATTAATTCATACTCTTTTAAAAAAATTCAGTAAGAAATAGCCCTCTAGGTTAACTGATAGAGCACCGCATTTGCAAAACGCGGGGGTCATCGGTTCAAATCCGATAGGGTCCACCAAATCAAATTTGGTGGTGTTTGTTTGAAAAAGTTAGAACCCATTTCGAGCAGAACCTCTGACTTCGCACGCTCCGCATGCGTGGTGGCTTGAAACTGCCGCGTACGCTCCAATTGCGTGGTGATGCGAACCAATGCGCCTCGGACACGCTCGCGGACTCGCGTGTGCAAAAACCAAAAATTTTCCTTCCTTTCTTTTAGATTTTCGGCGGGGGGTGTGGGGGGAGCCGACAAAAAATGGAAAGGAAATTTTTGGTTTTGCTTCGCCGTTATCATAAATAGAGTTTATCATAATAATCTAAAATGGTATATTCCACTTTCGACTATATTATGTTAATATCTATATGTCGAAGAAATACCAAGCAAAATATCAAAAACTTACCGCAAAACTCCGTTCCGCTCGCCAAGAGGCAGATTTAACGCAAGTAGAGGCAGGAAAACTATTAAAGAAACCTCAAGCGTATATTTCTAAGATAGAGCGGGGAGAGCGCGGAGTTGATGCGGTAGAATTAGCGGAGTTTGCTAAGGTTTATAAAAAATCAATGGATTATTTTATTAGCTAATATCAAAATTATGTTTAACATCAAAAAAGATAGGATGGTCGTCGAAGTAACAATAGAATTTAATATCACCGCGATTGGCGAGTGGTTGAAAAACGGCGGCAAATTTGAAGACATAGATAAAATTAAGCGAGAGAAATACGGGGCTTGGAAAGACGCTGTGGTTCAAAAATATGTGATTGATATTTTGCCCATTGGTCAAACTAGCGACGCCTATTTCCACAGGAACAAAGGTGCAATCTCTCAAAATATTGGCGGGATTGATTTTCTAGAGAACGTAAAAGGAGACGTTAAATATATTGCGGAAAAAGAAGCAAAAATTTCTGTGCTTCAATGGGAGATGTGGCGTGGTTGTTTGGGACTTAATGCTAATAAGAATTTGATATTACTCACTCCACCTCTTACTGAAGTTGTAGAGCTTGAAACAAAAGGTGTCCTATCTAATAAACCAGTTGATATAAAAGCTGAAGACACAAAAATCAAAGTACCAGTTTCTTTTGATGACAATAATAATCCGAAGGAATTTATGGAGATATGGCGAGGAAGTGCCAGTGATAGATCGTTGGGTTACGGCAATGCCTTAGCGCATGTCTCATTTTCTACATTAAATTTTGAAGTGGAATACTAAAATTTTATGAGAATAGACATAGAAAATTTTGCCGAAGAACAAGGAAAGAAAATCGCTAACGCGATTTTGGTTAAACATGACGAGTATCCGTCTCTTTTGGGAAAAGTGAAAAGTCCTAAGGGCTTTTTAGGCGATATTAAAAAAGGATATAAAGAGGGTTCTGAGGTTAGTAAAATGGAAAAAGAGATACGCGATAGAGCTTTCCATGAAGCTACCGCCTTTTTCCTAAAAAATACCGATTTAAAATTTGATGTTGAGATAAAGAAAACTCTCACACAACATCTTTCTCAAAAAGCAAAAAATCCTTCTGCTCTTAAGAAATTAACGCCAGAAGAATTACTTGGTAGTGAAATTCAAAATTATGCGGTTGATTTTTTGCTTCAAAACAACATTTTCGTTTTTGAGAATAATGTATAAATAAAAACCATGAAAGTACGAGAATTATTTAAATCTACTGGTCTCACACAATCAATTGGCGGAACGGCAATTTTCTTGGACAGAGAAAATTGCCAGATTGTGAACAAAACCAAAAATGAAAATTCGATTGTTTTACACCTCAAGAGAGAGTTTGACGGAGAGGAAGGACGAGCGCATTTGAGAGTGAAAGACGAATTTGAAAGTACATCTGCCCAATTGCTAAATTGGGCTTTCGCTAGCGAAAACATCGTTGGGCTTACTCTTAATCAATTGGACGATTTAGAGACAAATTTGTCAGTTGAAAGCACAGGGGGAAAGTTGCAGTTGAAGAAGTAAGGGAGCAATCCCCACCGTTTTATAATATCTCCTAAAAACAGCGGGGATTTGTGCGCGCACAGGGCGGGCGGGGCAAGCACATACAGAATTGACGCGTGGATATAGCGTTTGTTTTAATAGTGAATATAAAATTTATAAACAAAATTCATATGCAAAACAACGAATCAATTCCATTTGATACCAATCGGACATATGAATGGCTGATTATTTCACAATCATACCTACAATGCTCTTTAATAACAGCACGAATGTTAAAACTTGAGCTAAGTACGCATGAATACGGTGTAGCTGAAGGATCTCCGCTTCAATGGTGTCTTAAAGAAATTTATGGAAGATACGGCCAAGACTGTAACTACCTTATTTTTCCAATACTTTTTAATTTTAAACATGGTGTAGAGCTATACCTAAAAACCATTAGTGGCATGGATACAAGTCAATTCGATAAAAAGCATAACTTAATTTCACTTCTAACAACAACAGGTATAAAAAATGTGGACTGTAAGCGTATTATAGAAAAATATCACCGTTGCAATTTTCTTATGCCAAATAATAATAGAGGCGATGAATCAAATACGTTTGAAAGGTATGCTGCCCAAGATACGCCTTATAATAATTTTGAATTTTACGACCCCTCATATACTAATGATAAACGTTTAAAATTTTTGCCAAAGCTGAAAACTAAAAAAATTATTGAGCTTATTGAAGACATCGAAAAACTGACAGATATAATTAGAGAAGAATCTCTCGAGCGGCTGCGCAATGCAAAGTGATTTTATTAACCCGATCAAATTAAAAGATCACATTTTTAGCGTTGCTTGCCCCTCCCTCCTCATTCCCCTACACTTCCCCCATAATCGAACGCCCCCCAACCGATCCGCCCATGCATAAGAACGACATTCCCTCCGATCCCGAAGCGCTCCGCCGCGCAAAGCGCCTTCCATCCGGCAGGCGTTTTGCTTTACGATTCCGAATCAATCGGATAATGTTCAACAATGCTCATCAAGCTTATCTCCCCGCGCATGCGGCTCCGTCCGGTGGACTCGGAGTACAAACGCGTACTCTCTCCATCGCTTGGACTGCTCACGCTCGGCGCACTCACGCCGGATCGGCATGAGGTTGTCATTGCGGATGAAAATGTAAGAAATGTGCGGACGGATGATGAACCCGATCTCGTCGGAATGAGCGTAACGGTTGACACGGCACGTCGTGCCTACGATATCGCCAAGGCATACAAAAAACGCGGAATCCCTGTGATCCTGGGCGGAATCCATGCGAGCGCATGCCCGGATGAAGCATCGCAATACGCGGATGCCGTTTGCATTGGAGAGGCAGAATATTTATGGAAAAACATTATTCAAGATGTGGAGCTGGGCGCGCTTAAACAAAGATATCAGTCATCACGCTTTACGGATCCCGCAGATATCCCCGCACCGCGATGGGAACTCATCGACAAATCCAAGTACCTCTACACGAACATCCTGTATGCGAGCCGCAACTGTCCGTTTCGGTGCGCGTTCTGCTATAACAGCTGTACGTATGCGGGTCCGTATCGCACACGACCCATCCCGCACCTCCTGAACGAAATCGAATCACTTGGAACCAAACACATCATGTTCATCGACGACAACTTCATCGGCGATATCCAATGGACCAAGCGATTTCTCGAAGCCATTGAGCCGCTGGGACTTACGTGGAACGCGGCCGTGTCTGCGAACATCGTGCACCACCCGAACCTCCTCGACCTCATGGCGCGTACGGGCTGCAAGAGCCTGTTCATCGGATTTGAAAGCGTCAACGCCGCCTCGCTCGCGAGCGTTCAAAAATACCAAAATGATATTCGGCTGTACGAACGTTTGGCGGAGGCTGTCCATTCGCGAGGCATCATGATCAATGCGAGCATCGTCTTCGGGCTTGATCATGATACGCCGCAGACGTTCCGGAACACGCTAGACTGGCTCGTGCGCCACAAGATTTCAACGGTCACATCGCACATCCTCACCCCCTACCCGGGGACGCGCCTCTTTCGCGAAATGGAAGAGGACGGCCGCATCACGGACCGTAACTGGACGAACTACACGACATCCGAAGTCGTATTCCGTCCCGCGCGCATGTCGCCCAAAGAGCTCCGCGAAGGATACTTGTGGTTCTATCGCACGTTCTATTCATTTAAAAATATCTTCCGCAGGATCCCGGATGCGCGGTCCCAGCGCGCCCCATACCTGCTCTTCAATTTCGGGTATCGCAAATTCGGCCGGATAACATCCCTGCTCGGTAAATTGGGTCTCATGAATTGGCTCGGACGCCTCGGCCGACGGCTTGCGTACAACATCGGGTAAGACGCCTCGTTTGCAACGCGGGGGTCATCGGTTCAAATCCGGCACGGTCCACCAAAAAATACATCCGGATGATCCGGATGTACTTTATATTCCTTCCTTATAAAACGCCTTCATTTGATAGATTCCGCAATCATATTTAATCCGTATAGCTCAACGAACTCTTGAGCTGCCTTTATTTGAACCGCCGTTTTGAGAAATTCATCCTCTATTGGAGGATTTACGAAGCTCTCTAGCTCACCATACAAAGCGCTATATCTTGCAAAAGATTTTGGTCGTGAACTTGCTAATTGAAAATGAAATTCATGCCACATATCTAAACTTATATAAGGTACAAAAACTTCATTTCTTTTTAATGGAGTAATCTCGGTCCCATCTAAAGGCCCTCCCTTCAAAATAATATTTTCTGTCGAAGTTGCATTTTTTATAATTTCAAAATCCTTACTTAGCTCTGCGGTAAGTAATTTTTCTATTTTATTATTTTGCATGTATTCAATATAAAATGGTAAAAAGGCTGCAACCAACACGCCAAAAAGTATAGCAAAACCCTGGAATGCGCTCCAAAATGCCTCACTGTTTTTACATTGCTTAAATAAATCGCTTTTTAACTCTTTTTGTCTATCTTTAATATCAATATCTGTTGATAATTCCACTTTTAAATTCGTACCTCGTTCTTCATTTTCTTTTTCGCTATTAGACGTTGGGTTATGCTGTAATTTTATTTCTTCGGACATAATAATGACTTAGTACCCAAAATAGGCACCTTTAATAATCGATATTTACTAAAAAAATAATACTACAACGCTTTCCACCTGTCCCCTCTCCATCCTTCCCCTAAATTATCCCTTGACAGCTTGCCTGAAAACATTCATTCTATGAAGGCTCGGGTGATCCTTGATGACACCCCGAAAGTGGCAGCGCCAGCTTGTCTGACCCACTGCCAAAGCCAGAAGCAACTCTGGGAGCCGGACCTTGGGAAAATGCGATCAAATAGTAAGAGTCCCGGTAGGCTGTACGTGCACGTACAGATAACCGAACGGACGTACGAATGACGCGGCCGACCCCATACCCTCATTAAGCAAAAATGAGGGTATTGTTTTATTAATCCAACATTATATATAGCACACCCTCTAATCCCGAAACGCTTTGCACAATCTTTTAAAAAACAAAAGCGCACCCGTCACAACGAAGGTGGGAGACCCGTTCAGTGAACGGGTGCGCTTTCGTTGGATGGGTGCGCCGAGATTAGAAGAACTGGTTGACGTGCTGGCCCTCCAGGAGTTGATCCTTGGAGATGCGCCTTGGTGTGATGCCGAGATGACGGAGACACCACTGATCGCCCCGCTCCTCGGAAGAGAAGGCTTTGATGATGAATTCGTCATCCAGCTGGCCGCGATACTCCGATGCAACGTCGTCGACGCACAGTGCGACGGCGGCTCCGTCCGGAGTCACGACCCTAACGACATTGCCGTCCGCCTTGAAGGAGAGAACCCTGCCGTCAATCGACATCTCGCCGAACTTGCGCTCGAGCACGCCGGAAACGGAAAAGATGCAGGCGGAGACGGACCTGTCGGGACTCAGCCGTCTCACCTCATCGATGCTTTCCGCAAATACCACGTGGGCAAGCGTGGTACCCATGAAGATGGCGTTGCGCAATCCATCGAAGGCCGCGTCAAACGCGTCGTCCGCGTCCCAAACCGGATCGGAAGCGCCCTGGCCAAGCTCCTCCACGAGCATGTTCACGATCTCCATAACCTGAACCTTCGCGTCGTCGAGTTGCGTTACAGCTTGCTGAATGTGTTGAATGTTCACTGACTTGCCTTTCCACCGAAAAACCCTCTGGTTTCGGTATAGATGAATGGATACAGCCGTTAAGCACACCCTATCATAAATTGAGTATTTTGTCAAGTATAATTGTCAATTACTACAGAATGCCCTGATTTTAAAAAGCGATCCGCTTGCCCCTCCCTCCTCATTCCCCTACACTTCCCCCATGATCGAACGCCTCCCAACCGATCCGCCCATGCATAAAAACGACATTCCCTCTGATCCCGAAGCGCTGAAGGAGCGCTTGTTTGCGCAGAACAAGGAACTGCTCAAGGCGTCGAATGCACTGGCGAATAAGATCCGATCCATTCCCGCTGATCCGGAGTATCAGGACACGGAACCTCGGGACGGGCGTTCGCGAACGCCGTCCCCTCGGGCACTCATCGTGGGCGGGTTCGTGCGGGATGCGATGCTGGGTCTGCATCCGAAGGACGCGGACATGGAGGTGTACGGCGTCTCGGTCAAACGCCTTGAACAATTCCTAAACCAACTCTTCCCGAACCGCGTGAACGCGGTGGGCAAATCCTTCGGCGTGTATAAAATCACACTGTTGCACAAGCAACAGGAAGAGACTGCTACCTGCAACCTGCAACCTACGACCTTGGAGTTCGATATCTCCATTCCCCGTAGAGAATCAAAAACAGGAATAGGACATAAAGGGTTCGCGATAGAAGGAGATCCGTCGATGACCGTCAAAGAGGCGGCTCGGCGGCGGGATTTTACGATGAACGCCCTGGCGGCAGATCCGCTCACGGGAGAGATCATAGATGCCTTCGGCGGATTGGATGATCTGCGAACAGGGACGCTCCGCGTGACGGATGCGAAGCGGTTCCAGGACGATCCCCTGCGCGTATATCGTGCGGTCCAGTTCGCGGCGCGCATGGATTTGAAAGCGGACCCGAAAAGTCTGGAGCTCATGAAGGAGATGGTTGATCGGGGTGATTTGGATGATCTCTCCAAGGAGCGTGTCTCCGATGAGATTGAGAAATTGCTCATGAAAGCGGAACGCCCGTCCGTGGGATTCGAGCTCGCACGCGAACTCGGTATCGTGGAGAAATACTACCCGGAGCTTCACGCGCTCATCGACCTTCCGCAAGAGAAAGATTGGCACCCGGAGGGAGATGTGTGGACGCATACCATGATGGCGCTGGACGAAGCGGCCAAGATCATTCGCGACGCGGATCGCGGACTGACGCGCGACGAAAAACGGCAGATTATGCTCGGC
>Ga0315539_1002173_pt1 | contig 14198 bp, 12 predicted proteins | sample SalMarSW160150MG_FD_203097 | JGI IMG/M metagenome (GOLD analysis project Ga0315539, IMG submission 203097) | Salt marsh sediment microbial communities from the Plum Island Ecosystem LTER, Massachusetts, United States - Salt Marsh Sediment SW1601-150 ... | reverse complement strand
GGGTATCCTTGGTCTGATCGGTTGGGCATACCTGATCTCAGCATTCATTTACCTCTTTGCCCGAACTAACCTGGCAATCATCATCGCCGGACTGGTCTTTTTCAATCTGTTTAATGTGGGTGCATTTGCCGGATGGCTTGACTTCCTTTCCGGAGTAAAAAAATACGTCTGGATCGTTGGTGATGGTTCCATGCCGGCATTTACTATGGCGGGAGTTACCGCCTCAGTAATTTACATAAAGTTGAAGGAGAAGGCAACCGCAATGCAATTTCTGCTGGCCATGCTTGCGCTGGCCATTATCATGTTCGCTTTTGGTTTTGGGACACGTCCACTCTGGGGGATTTCAAAGATCAGGGCTACCCCGGCATGGATCGGAATCTGCTCCGGGATCAGTTACCTTTTTTTCGGTATACTCTATCTACTCATTGACATCCGGAATGGAAGGAAATGGTTCACACTCATCGATGCTGCAGGGACCAGCACCCTCACCTGTTATCTCATTCCCTACTACTGGTATTCTGTCCTGGCACTGACCAGCATATCCCTGCCGTTGAGTTTACGAACAGGACCGGTCGGGATCATAAAATCCGTTCTGTTTGCCCTGCTGATCGTTCAAATTACCGGAGTTCTTGAAAGAATAAACATTAAACTCAGGATTTAATATCCTTGAAGACTCCTGGATTTATGTTCAACGATTTTACTACCTTTATTCCATAATTGTAATAAAGGTATACAATGCAGCATAAAATCAGAAACGTTATCGCTATGGCCTTTGTCCTTGCGGTAATTGTATTTACCATACTTGCCCTGCTTTCCATATGGGAAATTGTGGCGGATGATATCATCTGGAAATCCCTCGGCACACTGGTTGTTCTTGTGGTTTCTGCAGCGCTCATTTTTGGCATCATCAAACTGGCTGAAGTGCGGTATTCCGGGGAGAGTTATCCGGTAAAGGAAAAGGAAGGGTAGAATTTTGGATTTCGGATTTCGAACTGAGTATACCCTGCTCTTCTATGTCGTTCCCGCCCGGACGATCCCTATCCGAGTCGAATATCCTGACCGAGTCGTAGGCCCTGACCGACTGAAAGGAGCGTCAGGGGAATCGAGCACCTTTGCCCCGATTTTTCCATAGGAATCGCTTCGCGTAAATGCGGGGTACGACTCTTGATCTACAAAATACTCGTCGCCCGAACTTGAGTCGAGCGACGAGAAAAGCCGGTCGTATCCCGACACTAGCCGTGCGCCTTGAATTCGGGGTACAACTTCTGCATACTCGCAACCCGAACTGAAGTCGGGTTGCGAGGAGTTTGAAAGATAATAGCCCCGGCTTCTATGATGGGGTTCGCGTCCACAGCCAATACCCGGTCCAACTGCCATCATTATTCTTAGGGGAAAAAAACTTGGACCGGAAGGTAGCAGCAGCCATTTTAAGTCACAAACTCGTACCACGAACTGCCAGCCCACAAGCCTTACCCACAGTCGTTGTACGAGAGCGTTGATCCTTATGGGCGTTTCTTGATTGATTCTCTCTTTTTTATTAGATTTACCTGACACAACACTTCCCCTGATGCAAAAGAAATCCAATTCATTCTTTCAGTTCTGGCAGGAATTAAAAAGACGAAATGTCCTTCGAACACTGGCAATCTATGCAGGCACTGCTTTTATAATCCTTGAAGCAGTGGATATCATTTTCCCCCGCTGGGGATTGCCGGATTGGTCCGTTAATATCGTTCTTTACCTCCTGATCATCGGTGCAGTCATCACCATGATCATATCCTGGATATACGATATAACTCCGAAAGGCATCATTAAAACAGAGCCTTCAGAATCAGTTATAAAGGAGCAGGAAGTAACACTTAAAGCACGCAAAAGACTAAGAACCAGTAACATGTTCATTGCTGTTCTTATCGTTATTATTGGCATCCTGCTATATCCCAAAATTTTCAAAGATGATTCTCCACTCAGTGGAACAAGGAGAAATACAATCGCTGTCTTGCCCTTGAAAATTATTGGAGAAGCTTCTGACGTTAAACATTTTGCCAGTGGATTGGTTGAATCTCTTACCTACATGCTCACCAAAGTGGGTAATGCTCAGCAATCGTTTTCTGTAATTCCTGCCAGTGAAATTCTTGAATCGATTACTGCAAATGAAGCCAGACAACAGTTTGGAGCTTCCATGGTTATCTCAGGAAGTATACAGATGGATGGTGAGACCAGTCGATTAATCCTCAATTTAATTGACACGAAAAAACAACGCCTGATAAGTTCAGAAAAACTTGATTATCAAAAGGATAATAATTTAATTCTACAGGATGAAATTATCCTGGTGATGGTTGACATGTTGGGATTACAGATTGAATCTGAGATGTTTGAAATTTTAACTGCTGGTGGTTCAAAATCATTTGCAGCCAATGAGCTTTATCTTCAAGGTCGGGGTCTGTTGCGTGAAAGTCAATCCGTGAAGGAAATTGATGATGCAATTGATCTTTTCAATCTTGCAATAAAAAAGGATTCATTATTTGCATTGGCGTATGCTGGTTTAGCACAGGCATTTACCGTTAAATACCATTATACTTCAAATGTAAAATGGACCAATGAAGCTTTGAGTTACAGTCGCAAAGCAGTACAATTAAATGATCAGGATCCCTATGCATTGATCTCATTGGCTTCCGCTCTTGTTGATAGAGGAGAATATGCAGAAGCTCATGAACTATATCGGAAATCAGAAGAACTTGATTCTAATAATAGCCTGATATACACTGAATTGGGATATCTCTATGAAATGGAGCAAAAATATGATACAGCCGAAGAATATTATAGAAAAGCGGTTTCTAAAACCCCCTCTTCTTTTCATCCCTATTATTATCTTGGGGTATTTTATTACTATACATCCCGTTATGATGAGGCAATTGCAGAGATAAAAAAGGGGTTGCTCATTGCCCCGACAAATCACAACCTTCTCAATGCCCTTGCCGCTTGCTATGTGACAAATGAAGATTTCGATGACGCTATTATTGTCTTCAAACAAATCCTCGAAGCAGACAGTACAAATGGGGAGATTCTTAAGAATCTTGGATCGGTATATTTTTATAAAGGAAATTTTGACCAGGCGATCCATTATTACAGGAAAGCGCTACGATATATACCTCAAAATTTCCATTTATACGGAACTCTGGGAGTGGCTTATTTCTGGTCACAACAACAGGAACTGGCCAATCAGGCATTTCAGAGAGCCATCGATATTGCACGCAATCATCTGAAACTGGATCCCGGTGTTTCTATCAATATGGTTTATTATTTTAAATTAATGGGCGAGACCGATTCAGCAACTTATTATCTGGAACATAGTAATATTCCGGATAATCCGGAAGAATGGACGCCTGAAAATGCTTTCTACACAGGAGAGGTGTTTCTTATTATGGGAGAAAAGCAAAAGGCTTTACAGTGGATAGAAAGTGGACTGGATCGTGGATATGGCTGGACCGAAATAAAATATTCTCCTTTTTTTAAGGATTTACTGCACGATCCAGAGTTTAAATCAATGATGTCCAGGTATGATTAGGACAAAATATATGACAAGAGATGAACATAAATATGCGATTTCTGTATGCTGATTAATGTTATTAAACAATGGTGTAATTATTATTTAACAATCAATCATTTAAAACCTAATTATTATGAAAAAATGCTTACTAATGATGTTATTTCTGGTAATTCCACTCATTGCCAGTAGTCAGGAATACCCCATTTCCAAATTTGCCCTTTCAGTCAATCCAATCGGTTTTCTCCAATTCGGCCCATCTGTTTCTGTAGAAGCAGGATTAACCGGAAGCCTGGTATTGAATGCACATGTAAGATTTCCTACATTAGGTTTACTTTCCTATGTAGTGAATGATGACAATGATGGATTGGATGAATTGAAGGGATTTGCTTTTGGAGCAGGGGTAATTTATTTCTTCGGTGATAAGAGAAACAGACCGTATGCAGGTATGTTGATTGATTACAACAGATTTAAAGGTCTTTATGCTGAGAATAAAGACTGGGAGTGGGATGAAACGACAAATTCAATCGTGTTTTTATTGAACGGTGGTTACCGGTTCAGGTTTGAAAGTGGATTTTTTATCAATACCGGCGCTTTCTTTGGTGTTGCCATAAATAGTTGGGATTGGGACTATACCGATACCAGTTATGGCAGCTCAGACGAATCCAGCCGCACGGGGACGGATGCTCAACCTTTTGGTATGGTCGAAGTGACCTTTGGGTTTGAGTTTTAAGAAGAAGGTAATTCCCAATGAAATGGAAGCGACAGAATAGTTTTTTAATGTTCAGTGATACGATGACTCGGAGTCATCGTATCACTACCAACTCGCAGATACTCCGATATAGTCTGGGGTTATATGATCTGAGCGTGTAATTAGGGACAGCTACCCAATTAAATTGAATTTATAGATTTTAAATAGGTAGCTGTCCCTAATTTCGCATAAATTTAATGCGACGCCCTAACTCGTACCACGAACTGCCACCATCACAAGCCACGCACAGTCGTAGTACGAGATCATCGATACATTATTCCGGAGGATTTACATTATACCCCAGTCCTTTTGCCCAGTTAAGGTCGCTGTAGCTTATCCATTCCCCTGTAATTTCCCCGTTTCCGTGAAAGATGACGCTGAATCCATCGATTTTCATTTCACCTCCGTCACTGCTTTTAACGGATACAATTTCCCAGGTGACCAGGCAAACATCTGGTCCAATACTTGTTCTTTCCTTCAAGTGAATGGCAAAATCCTGAAAAGGGTCTCATGTTGATACTATGGATTGTTTCAGGGAATCGATACCGGTGAGTAAAACTGTTAATGAAGCCACGCAGGTCTGCCCGGCTGGTGGTGACATGTTTATAGAAAAAATTGTGAGAAGATTATAAGCGCCCCAGGTGCGGCATGTAAAAAGCTGTGAAGTTATTTATAGTTGAAAGCTGTCCTTGCTTTAAACCACTGAAAAATGCAGCGGAAGGATTGTAACATGTTGTGATCCGAATGAAAAGAATTTCTCTACTGGATTTTCTTTTTTTTTATCAATTTAATTTATTAAATTATGCGTAAATTTTAAACCACAATGATTAAAAGAACACAAACCAATTTAAAAAAGAGTACAAATGCCACACAGAAGGTTCAACCTGTTAAATCCGACAAAGTCGGTACATAGAAGTTTAACAGGATTAAAACTAAGTGCCGTACTCTTGTTAGGTCTCGGACTTACAGGACTGCAGGCACAAGAAGTCATACCCTCCTCCGGCGGTAACGCTTCAGGCAGCGGAGGCACGGTAAGCTATTCCGTTGGACAGGTATTTTACAGCATCAATACAGGAACCTCTGGCTCAGTAGCCCAAGGCGTGCAACAACCCTACGAAATTTCAGGAATATCAAGCATTGATGAAGCCAAAGGCATAACCCTTATTCTTTTGCCATACCCAAATCCAACAACTGATTATCTTACATTGGAAGTTGATGCTTCAACCTTATTAAACATCCGGTCATTGAGCTATCAGCTTTATGATATTAACGGAAAGCTTTTAATGAATAAGAATATTGAAAGCACCGAAACTTCTATTCCCACAAGTTACCTGATTCCGGGAACATATTTTTTAAGAATCCTGAGTAATCAAGGATTATCCTCTCAAAAGGAAATCAAAACATTTAAGGTCATAAAAAACTAAATCGTATGAAAAAAATCTTTACTCTTTTAGCAACAGTATTGTTTACTGCAACAGCGTGGGCTCAGAGTCCGGAAAAAATGAGCTATCAGGCAGTAATCCGCAACAGCAGCGACCAGTTAGTAACTGATACGCAAGTTGGCATGCAAATAAGCATTTTGCAAGGTTCGGCAAGTGGAACTGAGGTTTATGTAGAAACCCAGACCCCAACAACCAATGCCAATGGTTTGATAAGTATTGAAATAGGAAATGGTACCCTTGTAAGTGGTGATTTCACTACCATTGATTGGGCAAACGGACTGTATTTTATTAAAACCGAAACCGACCCTACCGGAGGTACAAATTATACTATAACAGGCACAAACCAATTGCTAAGTGTACCTTATGCTTTACATGCAAAAACAGTTAACGGAATTACTTCGACCAATATTACTGACTGGAATACGGCTTTTGGTTGGGGTGACCACTCAACAGTGGGGTATTTTGCCGCTGGTGGAGAAGCAGGAGGCACAGACCGTACTCTCGGAAATACCGATGATTATTCACTCGGATTCAAAACCAATGATGTGACAAGATTGTTTATTAAAAATAATGGCTATGTTGGCATCGGGACAACAAATCCAAATGCTCCCTTACATATAACTACGACAGGTAATTACATAGCACATGCCCTCACAAGCGGCACATCCGACCTTATTTTCAATGTAGTGCCTGGAAGCACCAAGGATTTTATCCTCAATAACAATGGGGCCGGAGGTGGTATAGCTTTGAGCATTGGGAATAGTAAAAAGCTGATAGTAGCAAATGGCGGCAACATCGGCATCGGTACAGCGAGTCCTGCTGCAAAATTAGAAGTTGCGGATACTCCCCCAGGAACGAATGACCCTGTGGCAATAAGAATTACTAATCTTAGAAGTAGTTTGGATCTCTTTTGGGAACTAAGGGCTTATGATAGTGGTGCTGGTGGTCCGTATGGGCGATTTTCGATTTTTGGCGGGACTTCGGGAGGGTCGGATAAGTTAGTAATAACAACTTCCGGCAACGTCGGTATCGGTACAACGGATCCAAAATCAAAGTTACACGTTGTTGGTTTACCAGAATATGCAGATAATGCTGCTGCTATTACTGCAGGTCTAACTGTTGGCTCATTTTACAGAACTGGTGATCAACTTAAAGTAGTTCACTAATATCAATATCGGCAAGGTGCCTCTTATCGGGAATTGGATTACGATGAGGGTGATATATACAGGATTTTCAGTGATACGATGACTTGGACTGATTTGGAATGGTCATCGTTTCACTTCTAAATGATGTATAGAACAAACCCGCAATTTGATCTGAAGTCCAGTTTGGATGTGATAAAGGCAACTCGTCGCACGAACTTAAGTCGAGCGACGAGAAAAGCCGGTCGTGCCCCGACACTTGACGTGCGCCTTGAATTCGTCAAATAAAAACCTGAATGATCCATCATTCGGGTGAGTTTTATTCCTTGTTGGCGATGCAGGAGTACCTCCCTCACCGCTTAATGCGGATCGGTCGGTGATCCTTCACAGTGGCCTCCACAATGACAAAAAGGCTTCCTTCCGTCAGTTTTTTTGCTCAGAAATGTTTATGAAAACGAGCTTTCAACGCTTTCCTCACAAAAAAAGCTGGCTGCCGTTTGGCAGCCAGCTTTTTTGTCATTGTGGGCGATGCAGGATTCGAACCTGCGACTCCCTGCTTGTAAGGCAGGTGCTCTGAACCAGCTGAGCTAATCGCCCAAGATATTCAATTTACATTCAACGAACCAATTCGTTGTAAAGAGAACCGCTTGTTACTGAGCCTTGTCCGCCGTATCCACCGAATGGTGGAGAAGGCGGATAATCGCCCTTAGCGCGTGCAAATATACGAGAGTATTTTGGTTCTGCAAAAAAACAGTCGTGTTGATCAAACTAAAAAGAATCATCAAAAATGACAAATAACAACCAATAAATAACAAACAAATTCCAAATACCAATACTCAACCTTTAAATTATGGATAATTAAAAAATTGATGATTGATAATTATTTGTTATCATGAGATAACCTCTGCCACCACAAACGTGCTTCCTCCGATGAATACAAGGTCATCCGGACCGGCCAGGGACCTTGCTTTTTCAACTGCCTCCTGCACCGACGGAATAACCTCTCCTGTTAATCCCTTCTTTGCAGCTTTTTCTGCCAGAAGATGAGCATCCATTGCCCTCGGGATCTGCGCCTGGGTGAAAAACCAGGTGGCATCCCTGGGTAAAACCGCAAAAATGGGATCCGGGTTTTTATCACTAACAATCCCGAAAACCATCCATAACCGTTTATGCGGGGTTTGATGGATCTGTGAAACCACGCTCTTGATGCCCTCAAGGTTGTGTCCGCTGTCACAAATCACCAGCGGCTGATGACCCAACACCTGCCACCTCCCCGAAAGCCCGGTGTTTGAAGTGACGTTTGCCAGACCGGCATAAATCCGGTCAACCGTGATTGCAAATCCCGCTTTCCCAAGCCTCTCAAGAGACATCAGCGCAGTTACCACATTCTTCCTCTGGTATAAACCCAGTAAATCAATGATCATCTCCTTATAAACGAGGTCATCCTTGCGGTACACATTCAGCGATTGTTTCCCTTCAGGTGTCTGAAAGCTATTTGGGATGGAAAAAATCCGATCGGCAAAAAATATATCAGAATCCTTCTCCGCTGCTCGATCTGTAAAAACAGCATCTGTCTCCTTACCGGATTCTCCGATGACTACAGGGACCTTCTTTTTAATGATCCCGGCTTTTTCACCTGCTATTTCGGCCAATCCCGAACCCAGGTATTCCATGTGATCATGACCAATGTTGGTGATGACCGAAAGGATCGGATCCAGGATGTTGGTCGAGTCGAGCCGCCCACCCATGCCAACCTCAACTATCGCAACATCCACCCGTTCCTGCTCAAAATGCTGAAAAGCCATGGCAACCGTCATTTCAAAAAAGGAGGGCTTGGTACGTTCAAACAAGTCTCTGTTGTCAGTGACAAACCGAACAACCTCATTTTCACTAATGGATACTCCATTGATGCGAATCCGTTCACGAAAATCTTTCAGGTGCGGCGATGTATACAACCCGGTTTTATACCCGGCTTCCTGTAAAACCGAAGCAAGCATGTGCGAAACCGATCCTTTTCCATTCGTTCCGGCTACATGCACAGACCGGAAACTCCGGTGAGGATGATTGAAATGCCTGTCGATCTCCAGTGTGGTATCAAGGTCGGATTTATATGCCACCTTGCCAACCCGCTGGAACATGGGAAGGCTCTTATATAAATAATCAAGGGTTTCGGAATAGGTCATACAATAGCCATACGATTGTCATACGATGGTAATTCGATGATAACTCACTAGTAACTCGATTGTAATTCAATTGTAAAAGAATTGCAATTACACTTAATTAATACTTTCGAGTATCAATGTACTTAGTCTATCTTATCAACTTATCAACATACCAACTTATAACTTAACTATTGTCACCATTCATTCCAGTGTATCCGTTCCGGTTTGAACCGTTCCGGGACTGGTTTCTCCTCTCCGGGTTTACCGATTGAAACAACGGCAAATGGTTGAATGTGTTCCGGAAGGTTAAATAATTTCTTCAGTCCTGCTTTTCGTTCTTCACGCGGGTGAACGCCACACCATACGGCTCCCAAACCGATGCCGTGGGCAGCCAGTAAAAGGTTCTGTGTGGCGGCCGCACAGTCAACCGCCCAATATCCCTTGCTGAGTTCAAGGGATTCATCTCCGCAAATCAGAATTGCGAAACTGGCTTCTTTCAGCATGCTGGCATAGGGATGGATCCGGGTGATCTGATCCATCATCTCAACATCGTCGATGACCAGAAAATGCCAGGGCTGCTGGTTATTCGCCGAAGGTGCATACATGGCAGCCCGCAAGATGGTTTGAATTTCTTCCCGGGAAACCGGTTCACCGGAGTATTTGCGTATGCTTCGCCGGGTTATAATTGCATCAAACAGATCCATAAGCGTAAAATTTAGATAAACAGATTTGCTTTGCCTTTCCCAAGATAGTAAAATTTAGTACATTTATCGATGAGTGATACACATCAACAGAGAATAACATCATCATGAAAAAATCGAATAAAATTTTTGTCCTTGATACCAATGTGTTATTGCATGATTACCATTGTATCTATAATTTTCAGGAAAACGATATCATCATTCCTATCGTGGTACTGGAAGAGCTTGATAAATTTAAACGGGGAAACAATATCATTAACATGCATGCCAGGGAGCTCACCAGGGAACTGGACAAGCTTTCGGGAGATGGTCTCTTTGCCGGCGGTATCTCCCTGGGTGATGGCAGGGGTAAGTTGTTCATCGAAACCGGTAAAGAGTATTCGAAAATGGTCAGTGAATCCTTTCCTGAAAAGACTCCGGATCACCGGATTCTTGCGATTGCTGACTATGTCAGGGTCAGTAATCCATCAAAAAAGGTTTTCCTGGTTACCAAGGACATTAACCTGAGAATGAAGTCGAAATCACTGGGGATCCCTGCACAGGACTATGAGACGGATAAGGTAACCAACCTTGATGAATTGTATAAAGGGGTCTCTGTTAAAGAGAACATCGACAGTCAAATAGTCTCACAGTTATATGATAACCATGAAGGTATTCCGGTGGAAAAATTTACTTTCGATGAAGAGCCTTACGCACATCAATATTTCATTATGAAAAGTGAGAAGTCAAGTGCTCTCGCCCATTACGATCCATTCAACAAGGTGATCAACCGGATTGAGAAGATCACGGCATATGGCATTGAACCGCGGAATGCGGAGCAAACCTTTTCTCTGGATGCTCTCACAAGACCCGAAATACAGCTTATCGGACTTACGGGAAAAGCGGGTACAGGCAAAACCCTCCTGGCACTGGCTGCCGCATTGCATCAGCGAAGGAATTACAAACAGATCTTCCTGGCGCGTCCGATCATCCCTCTGGCAAACCGTGACATGGGATTCCTCCCCGGTGATGTCAGTGAAAAAATTGAACCTTACATGCAACCATTGTTTGACAACCTGACAGTGATACGGCATAAGTTCAGCCAGCAAAGCAAGGAATACCAGAAGATTGAGCAGATGCTGGCAGAAGAGAAGCTGGTTATCACGCCCCTCGCCTATATCCGTGGAAGAAGTCTTTCCAATATATTCTTTATTGTCGATGAGGCACAAAACCTCACTCCGCATGAAGTAAAAACGATCATTACCAGAGCCGGTGAAGGAACAAAAATGATCTTTACCGGAGATATCGAGCAGATTGATTCTCCCTACCTCGATATCGGTTCGAATGGATTAAGTTATCTTACCGACAAAATGAAGGGTCAGAATGTTTTTGCACACGTCAACCTGGTAAAAGGGGAACGTAGTTTCCTGGCTGAACTGGCAAGTCAAATACTTTAGTGAGATCGCAAAACAGGCACTGTACCAAACAGTCACACAAAATGAACAGACAACTCTTCATAGTAAGGCACGGTAAATCAGACTGGAGTGATCCGGAACTGAGGGACATTGACCGTCCGCTCAAGAACCGTGGAGTGCAAAACGCCTACGCCATGGCCGTATTCATCAAAGAAAAAGGATTAAAACCGGAAATAATGATCTCCAGTCCGGCAGCCCGGGCATTGAATACCGCATCGATTTTTTTCAGGGTATTGGAAATGAAACCGGATGAAATGATCGTTGATGAACGGATGTATCATGCCGGTCCGGGTGAAATAATAGAAATCCTTACCGGGGTGCCGGATAAATTTCAATCCATCATGATTTTCGGACACAATCCGAGCTTCACACAACTGGCGAATGTTTTTTTGCCTGAACACATATACAATATCCCAACAGCCGGAGTGGTGTTCCTTGACTTTGCAATGAATAAATGGCAGGAAATCAGCAAAACGAAACCTGTGGATCATTTCTTTGAATATCCCAAGAAATTATAAACACGGCATAAATGAAGGATGAAACGAGCAAGAAAAAAAATAAGCAGATCATAAACCGGGAACTGAGCTGGCTCTCCTTTAACCACAGGGTGCTGCAGGAAGCGATGGATTCGTCCAATCCGCTCATTGAACGAATCCGGTTCCTCGGTATTTTTTCCAATAACCTCGATGAATTTTTTAAGGTCCGGGTTGCTTCCGTTAAACGAATGCTCGATTACCAAATAATATCCAAAGATTTTATAGGAGGGAAACCTTTAAAAATTTTGCAAAAGATCCAGGAAACAGTACTTGATCTGCAGAATCAATTTGATATCGCTTACCAGGATATTTTGCAAAGTTTAGCCAGGGAAAACATCTACATCATTAACGAAAATCAATTGAGTGAAGAGCAGGGCGTTTTTGTAAGGGATTATTTTCATCAGCAGGTGCTACCGATCCTTTCACCCATCATGTTGCATAACCTGGATCAGATACCCCGGTTAACCGACAAAACCATATATCTTGCCATACGCCTTACCGGAACCCGTGCCAATTTGCAGAAAGAGTATGCACTCATTGAAATCCCTGCAGGCGAAATACCGAGATTTTTTGTGTTGCCACAGATCGATGAGAAACAGTGTATTATGCTACTGGAAGATGTGGTCCGTTACTGCTTAAAAGATGTATTTTCAATCTTTAAATTCGACAGGTTCGAGTCATATACGATAAAACTGACCCGGGATGCTGAATTGGACATTGACAATGACCTGTCGAAAAGTTTTCTTGAAAAAATCTCTCACGGTGTATGGGCACGAAAAAAAGGACAACCGGTACGCTTTATATATGACAAAAAAATCCCGGAAGATCTCCTCTCATTCATCATAAACAAATTGGAACTTGATGAAGCTGATAATTTAATTCCCGGAGGAAGATACCATAACTTTAAGGATTTCATGACGTTCCCGAACATCGGAGGCGATAACCTGGTCTATCCTCCGATTCAGGCAGTCAATCATCCCCGATTAAAACCCAACAAAAGCATCATAGATGAAATAGCTAAAAGTGATTTTTTACTGCATTATCCCTACCACAATTTTAATCAATACATCAATCTTCTTCGGGAAGCAGCCATTGATCCTCATGTAGTTTCTATTAAAATCACACTATATCGCGTGGCTGAAGTATCCAGGGTGATCATGGCGCTGATCAATGCTGCAAGAAATGGGAAAGAGGTTACGGTTATCTTTGAACTTCAGGCAAGATTCAATGAGGAATCGAACATCCGGTGGTCCAAAAAACTTCAGGAAGTGGGTGCTCATGTTATTTTCGGTGTACCCGGATTAAAAATTCATGCCAAACTAACCCTGATCAGCCGAAGGGAAAATAGAAGAATGGTCCATTATGCCTGTGTTGGTACCGGGAATTTTCATGAGGAAAATGCAGCGGTCTATGTCGATTGCAGCCTCCTTACCATAGATCCTATGATCACAGCAGAGGTTCGGAAAGTGTTCGATTTCTTTGAGCATCCATTCCGGTCATTCTCATACAAACATTTGATCGTCTCTCCACTCTATATGCGAAGAAAATGCAATCATCTTGTTGAAAACGAGATAAAAAATGCACTGGCAGGTAAGGAAGCATCCATAATACTCAAACTAAACAGTATCGTCGATACCGAACTCATTAACAAGTTATATCGTGCAAGCAATGCTGGTGTGAAAATAAAACTGATCATCCGGGGTATCTGTTCACTGATTCCCGGAATCCCGGGATTGAGTGAAAACATTGAAATCATCAGTATTGTTGGCCGGTTCCTTGAACATTCCAGGTTCATGATCTTTCACAACGATGGGGATGAGCTTTATTATTTATCTTCTGCCGACTGGATGATCCGTAATATGGATCACCGGGTTGAAGTCGCCTGTCCGATATATGATCCAAAACTTCAGCAGGAGATTATGAAGATGATCAACCTGCACCTGTCGGATAATGTAAAAGCCCGGATCGTAAACAAGGAACAGGACAATGTTTACCGGAAAAACCGTTCAAAAAAACAGATTGATTCACAACAGGAGATCTATAAGAAAATTACACAGCATCTTCTCAGGTAATTCTTTTGTAACGGTTTTATAATAGCGGTTTATTCAGTCATTCAATACAGAATAAAATAGGTGATATGTATTTAAAAATCAAGGAATTAGAACAGATATGCAATCGGGTTAAGGATCTTGCCATGGAAGTGGGCGATTTTATTCAGCAGGAAGCAATGGGGTTTTCATCCGGAAAAATTGAAACAAAGGGTGTACATAACTATGTAACCTATGTGGATAAAGGTGCTGAAGAAAAGCTTACAAAAGGGCTATCCATTGTTTTACCCGATACAGGATTCATTACCGAAGAGGAGACCACGAAACAAATTACGAAAGAGTATACCTGGATTATCGATCCGCTGGACGGGACTACCAATTTCATCCACGGCCTTCCCCCCTATTCCATCAGTATCGCCCT
>Ga0315539_1002172_pt1 | contig 14198 bp, 12 predicted proteins | sample SalMarSW160150MG_FD_203097 | JGI IMG/M metagenome (GOLD analysis project Ga0315539, IMG submission 203097) | Salt marsh sediment microbial communities from the Plum Island Ecosystem LTER, Massachusetts, United States - Salt Marsh Sediment SW1601-150 ... | reverse complement strand
TTTCAGGTAAGGCATTATTAACTACCGTTGGTCTGAAGGTGAAGAAATTGTTATCCAGCAGCAGCATCGAAATTCTTACAATGCCTATAGCTGAGTATCGACTACCCACAAGCTGACTCGGTGGATTTTCAGCTTCGAAAAGCTCGGCAGCCTTCTTTGTACGTTCAAGAGTTTTGTGAACATCGCCAATTTTACTGAATCCTCCACTACGTAACTCGACGACGAGTTCACTTAGTAAGTGAGGAAAATCATCAAATAAACAGTAACGGTTAGGGTATCTACTCCTCAAGTATTCTGAAAGCGATTCACGAGTGATGTCGAGACTATCCGTATCCTGTGAGCCGGACATTTTTCAACTCTCTTTCAATCTGCATTTGCAAACATAATTCTCCTATCGAGACCTCAGTCTGAGGTCGGGCAATAGAGTAAGGCATCCCCCAAGCTGTCCTACTCTACATCAGCTATTTTTTCCTTTGCCACAACAGTAACATACACAGGTCTCGGAAATATAGCGTTGACTTCTTCGCCGTCTTTATTGTAAATAACCTCACCTCCTTCCTCCCCGAAGTATACCTGATCACCAATCTCATATTCATCTTCGCTTTCCCACACAAAAGTGACTTCTGCTTTATCTATTTCTCTTTTAATTGTATAGCGATACATCTTTTCTCCTTTCATTTTATTATCATCAAATTCATAAGCAAAAAACGGCCTTCCTGAGGTACGAAATATCACGTCTGAAATACTCAAGTGACAGAAACATCTATCGTACAGGAAGGTTTTTGAAAACCTACGACCTGATCCTCGACAAAAAATATTAAACCATCCGAGTTATCTGGCCCATAACCCCACGCCTTCTGTACTCCTATCTCCACAAGCCGATTTGGTTTTCCCAATCTCCGAAGAACATCTTCTTTGCTCATCCCAATTGCAATTGCATTCCATTTCCTGGCAATTTGCTTCTTCTCTTTTTGTTGTTGATCTGAATAGCTTTCCCATGCCCAAATCGCTATTAGAAAAAGAACAAACACGGGTATACCAAAGATTGACATCGACCAATCTCCCAAATCTCAATTTGGTTAATCCACCTTACTTTCCTCTGACTGGAAACTGTAAAGCTCCCATATAGATTCATTTGTGCGCACAATACACTCCATCGGAATTGGAGGTATTCCGGGGATAGGCTCCGGATAAGGACAAGTGAGATATACAAGGCAGTGGCCAAGTCTTTTCCATGCGTGAATACCTGGAAGTTTAAAGGGCGATCCTCTACCCATCTTTTCGTCAATGTAACCTTCCGCTGATGCCGCCGAGTAGAATATCTTTATGGCTTCTTTTGTTTTTAGTTTGTCGCTCCATTCGCGCGGTATGCCAAGTCGGGCATAAATATCTCGACTAAGTATTATTCCATCGATTCCATTTGAATCTAATATCGGGAGCATATTCAGCTTTAATCGTATGGACCAACTCATAATACTTCTTTTTCTTCAAATTTATTATTATTGACCTGGACCATCAAAAAGGAGGTTGTTGCATCGTGTTCGTCTAGTAGCGAACTCTTCCGAGCTATACCAGAATCTTTACCCCACTCATTTATCGACAATTATCCTGTATTAAATAACCTTTTTTCCAACAGGAGAGTGATTAGTCTTATGCTACTGTTATTAGAATCAAGTAAATTTTTAATTTCCAGCTCCTAATTTCCACCTGATGATTTTACTACCAAAAGCCGGGGCCTTCGTTTATAATTTCCAGGGTTCGGAACGCGGTAAAGAAGAAGAAAAAGAGAGATTCTTCCCCGGCGCGCCGGGACTCAGAATGACATAGTTGTGTTTTATATTGTAAACCGGAGCTTACGAGTATGACCGATGTGGCTTATCAGAAGTGCATTAATCCGGACTGCGGGGCGGAGTTTGACTGCGGCCAGGCGATGTTCAAATGCCCGAAGTGCGGCGAGCTTCTGGATATATGGTACAACTGGGATAAAATCAAGGTGCCCAAAAAAATGTCCGATTTCAGCAGACGCTGGGGCAGCAGAGACAACAAGCTGGACTTCTCCGGCGTGTGGCGATTCCGAGAGCTACTAAACTTTTGCGAAGATAAATACAAAGTAACCATAGGTGAGGGCCAGACGGTTCTGCAGCGAAACGACGCCCTTGCCGAATACACCGGTATGAATCCGGGGCGTCTGCATCTGCAATACGAGGGGCTTAATCCTTCCGGCTCGTTCAAAGATAACGGGATGGCCGCCTCTTTCAGTCATGCGAAAATGGTCGGGGCCAAATCCAGTGCCTGCGCCTCGACGGGTAATACCTCCGCCGCCGTCGCCCTTTACGCACACAGTTGCGGCGTAAAATGCCTTGTTTTCATCGGCTCCGGGAGAATCGCTTTCGGCAAGCTCAGTCAGGCAATGGATTACGGCGCGCAGACCATCCAAATCCTGGGCGATTTCGATGATTGTATGCGGCAGGTCCAGGCGGTCTGCACAAAGCTGGGACTCTATCTGCTTAATTCACTGAATCCCTTTCGGCTCGAAGGCCAGAAAACCATTATGTACCGTATAATCGAGCAGTCAGGTTGGCAACCCGCCGACTGGATTATCGTGCCCGGCGGAAACCTGGGCAACTCAAGCGCCTTCGGCAAGGCCTTTTACGAGTTGAAGCAGCTCGGGCTGATTGAAAAAATACCGCGTATGGCCATAATCAACGCCACCGGCGCCGACACCCTCACCGAGTTAGTAAACAACCGTAATCTCAAATGGAACGACGGTAGGCCGGACCAGTCAGTAATCGATGGATTCTACGCCGAGCTGACTGCGCGCAATTTCTCGCCGCACACCTGCGCCTCAGCGATAGAAATCTCACGCCCGGTGAACCTGAAAAAATGCCTGCGCGCAATTGATATCTGTAACGGTGTTGTGCGGGCGGTAAGCGATGAGGAAATAAAAGACGCAAAGGCATTAGTCGGCAAACACGGCCTTGGATGTGAGCCTGCATCGGCGGCAACAATAGCAGGACTGAAACATCTAAGGCAGGAAGGCATCATCGCCGCCGGCGAGAAAGTTGCGTGCGTGCTGACCGGCCATCCACTAAAGGACCCCGAACTAACGGTAAACTATCACCAGAAAAAACAGGGGCAATTCAGCAACCCGCCGATTGAAGCCCCCAATGACCTGGATGAAATAATCAAGCTGATAAACTAACCACTTCCATGAACGGAACATAATGGCAAACAACCAGGATAACATAGTCGGGAAAAAGAAAATCCTGCTTATATGCTGTGTAATGCTGGTTTCTGTGGTAACGGCAGGCTGGACACTCTCAGAGAAGGCGTTAAGCAACCACGAATGTCTTGTCTCGGTAACCGCCCGCGAGATGCTCCAGAACGGCGACTGGGTCAGGCCTACATTTAACGGCCTGCCACGATTACAAAAAACTCCGCTTTCTTACTGGCTTGTGGCCGGCCTGGCAAAAATAACCGGCACAGTCGATGAATTCACCGCCCGTTTCCCCAGCTTCATCTTCGCAGTTCTTTCGACGGCTGCTGTTTTGTACTACACAGGTCAATGGCTCGGCTTTCGCGCCGCAAGCCTTTCGGCCTTAGTCTGGGCAACTTCACTGGGTTATGTTCGCTACTCTCACAACGCCCGTCCGGAAATACCCCTTACCTTCTTCATAAGTTTGTGCCTGCTGAGTTTTTACTCCGCCATAACAGCAACAACCCGCAAAAAGCAGGTAGTGCAAATGCTCATATTCTGGATAAGTTTCGGCCTGGCGAACCTTGCCAAAGGCCCCGCGCCGCTGCCACTGGTTCTGCTGCCGATATTATTCTATCTGGCCATATTTCGCCAGTGGCGAGCAGTACCAAAACTACTACCCATCCTGGGGTCGATTATTTTCTTAGCTATTGTGCTGCCCTGGCCGCTGGCTATCGCTCACAAAATGAACTGGGACCTTCGCCTGTGGAAGCTTGAATTCGTTGACAGATTCCTCGGGAAGTATGCCCCGGGAGACAAGCCCTGGTACTACTATTTGCCGGGAATGTTCCAGTTTATCGCGCCGTGGTCGGGCTTTTTGCCCTTTGCACTGGCAGCTCCTTTTTACAAAGTGTGGGGCAAAAAACAACAGCCGATGCAAATGCTCTGGCTATGGTTCGTCGTGAATTTAGTGTTTCTGACAATCTGCGGAGGCAAACGTCAGCACTATATAATGCCGCTTATGCCCGCAACGGCCATCCTCATCGGCGTCCTGATAGATGATATTATTTTCAGAAATGAGGCTTTCGACAAAAAACAGACCAGGGGTTTTCTACAATGGCATGTGATTATACTAACCGCAGCGGTTTTGTTTGCGCCGGTGTATGTGGCGAGAAAAAACCCCGAGCTTTTGCAGCCAACAATAATCTTTTGCGCAGCCGTAGCGGTTATCATTGCAGGAGTAGCTGTACTATTTACCGCAAGAAAACCCCTCGGCGCCTGCTCAGTTCTTTTTGCCGGCTATTGCGTGCTGGTTATCCTCTTTTACGTCGGCTTTGTCAATCCGCTCGATGACAGCAAGTTAAGCCGGGACTTTTCCAGGAAAATTGCTTCCATCGTTGGGCCGGTGGACAAAGTTTACGCCTTCAAATATGTTTCCGGCAGGTCGGTCTACTATTTTGGCAGGCCTATACCCGAGATAAGTGACGAGTCATTAATTGTCCAATACTACGAAGATGGCAACTATATCCTTGCGACCACGAACTACATAGACAAGTTACTGCAGCTCGGAGAATTCAACAGGATTTATTATCGGGAAAGGGCCGAGAACAGAAAGCAAAAAATCGCCCCAGGTGCCCTGTTCCACAAGCCAGCACAGGGACAACGAAGCCGGCAGGAAGTAGACTAAGGCTTATCCAGCCCCCGACTTAGCCCTTCGATAAATTCTCTCTCGGCTCTGGTCACCGAGGAAGACTTCATCCGTTCTACCAAACTAACGGCCTGCTTTGTGCTATAATCCTGAGTTTTAATCAGCCACACAGCGGCCAGCATGGAGACTCTTTTTCTGCCGCTGCTGCCATGCAATAATACAGGCAGGTTGTTTCTGTCCCGCATAATATCAAGAAACCTCTCCTGGGTCGCCCGGTCGGGAAAATAATCCGCCCTGTTGATACTCCTGTCGATAGGCAACTCGAAGTACCTGACGCCATTATTTCTGACCCAGATTATTTCCTCATTGTACCAGTTTCTTTCCCGGTGCTCCGCTGCCGTGCGGACATTGACAATGGTTGCGATATGATACTTGTAAAGCAATCGCGTATAGTCCATTCCTCTCGGCTGGCCGCTCGTATAGAGAACATCTTCCTTGACGACGAAGAAATTCTTTATGTGGAAATGACGTACCAGCCCGATAACCGCAATTGTTGCCACTGCAATGATAATCAACAAATGCCACGATTGCCTGCTCTTTTTCATCTCAGAAAACCGTTAAACTACTGCCTTCGGTACACGTTCCGCACCGAATATATTTTTTTCCCTGTCGCCTCAAAGTACACCCTGCTTACCATCTCACCGATAAGGCCTGTAGCGATGAATCCCAATCCTATGAGTAACAGTATCGCGCCCAGTGCCGCCAGCGGCCCGTGAGCCACAAGGATAGGCACATTATAAACTGCTTTGTCATAGAGCACGTAGGCGCCTATTGCCAAAGCCGCCACGATGCAATATCCTGCGGCCTTACCGAAAAAATGTAACGGCCTGGTGAGGTAAGCGAGCAGAAACCGAAGCGTTATCAGGTCAAACACCACCCTGAAGGTCCTCGAGAGACCATAGCTGCTGCTGCCGTGAGGCCTGACAATGTTCTTTATCGGCAGCTCGGCTATTTTAGCTCCGTGCCGTGAAAGCAAAGCCGGAATAAACCTGTGCATTTCACCGTAGAGATTCAGCTCTTCGAGCAGCTCCCGCCTGTATGCCTTAAAGGTCGTACCGAAATCGTGAATCGGCACACCACTAAGCTTTGAGGCCATCCAGTTGGCAATCCTGCTCGGCAGGCGTCTGAGAAGGAAATTATCAACCCGCTTCTCGCGCCACCCGCTTACCACGTCGAAACCCTGGTCCAGTTTTTCGAGAAAGCTGGGTATCTCTTCCGGCTGGTGCTGCAGGTCGCCGTCCATTGAAATTACAATTCGGCCTTTTGCCACATCGAAGCCGGCCGCCAGGGCCGCGGTCTGGCCGAAATTGCGGCGAAGCTCAACGATGACTAACCGGCCGTCATTCTCAGCAAAACCTTTAAGCAGTTTGAGGGTATCGTCCTCGCTGCCGTCATCGACCAGCACAAACTCATAACTGCGTTTAGTCGCGCGCATAACGTCTGTGAGGCGCTGATACAGTTCACCAACCACCTGCGCTTCATTGTACAGGGGTACTACTACCGAACATTCGATATTCGTGACCGAGCTATCAGCCTGATTAATCCTCGAGCTGTCCATAGTGCACCAAAACCATCCCTGCATCCCTCAGAAACTTGCTTGTTTGTTCGCTGCAAAGCGCGTCCAATTCAATCTTTCTCTGCCTGATAAGCCTCGTGTTAGCCGTTTCCAGGCCTTCCGGATAACCAGGATGCGTCATTACCTCCACAACCGGCGCCAGATCATTGCCATACCTGGCAAGGGCCCGCCAGAAACTTCGGTCTATCATGCCGGTATGGGCTATACCGAGCAAGGCACCGGTCTTTAAAAAGCTCGAGTTCTGCAGGTGATTAATTACGGCCATCTTGCGAACAATAGAAGCTCTTTTTCTGCCGGCCGCGGTCGTAAACGGCCAGGGCCGTGAGCACACCTGCTTCGGTTCAAAAGACCACCTTATGGCGGCGATATCAAAGCTCTTCGCCAGACTGCAAACAATCGGGAAAATCACCGGAAAGGCGTGAATGTGTTTGTGTGAATCGAGATGAGTCGGCTTTATGCCCCTGTCTATGACCCATTCGATTTGTGCGGCCAGCTCAGCTTTTATCGCGGCACGCACTTTCTTGCTCAGCAGGCTTTTAAGGCTAAGTTTACCCGGCGTACAGGCGAGAAATCCCTCATCATCCAGCAGAACAGCGACGGAGCCATCCTGCGAGAGCGGGCGGGCTTCCATCAAATTAAGGTGCACCCCAATGCCTAGGTTAGGGAGTTTTTTTGCAATATTAACGGCCTGGTCCGCGGCGGGCATATTGGACATAATCGTCGCGCTGGTGAGTATGCCGTCTGTGTATGCCTGCTCTACAGCCCGGTTTACGCCCTCACTCAGCCCGAAATCGTCCGCATTAATTATTATCTTTCCGGCCACTACGACAAAGTTTAAATCTTCGTATCCGTCAAGTCAAACAGTTTTGTTTATAACCAGGTGTCGGAAAATTTTCGTTGCAAATCGCCAACCTTCGATTAAAAATAGTCCCTGCTCCTTAATCAGGGACGTCATTTTGTACATCTTGATGTACAAAAACGAGGCATTATGGTATTTACGCTTCACAGATATATATTTCGTGAGCTTTTGAAGGTCTTTATCCTTGCCGCTGTGGCAATGGCGCTGATACTAAGTCTGGGCGGTATTCTGCGACCAATCCAGGACTATGGCGTGGGCCCGCGGCAGGTCGTCCATCTGATAGGCTATTTTCTGCCGATAACACTGACTTTTGTGCTGCCGATGGCGGGGCTGTTCGCCGCCGCACTTGTTTACGGCCGACTGGCAAACGACAATGAACTTGACGCCTGCAGGGCCAGCGGAATCAGCCTGCTGACCGCGATATACCCGGGCCTTACCCTGGCAATCCTCGTTGCAATAACCACATTAGTCCTGAGTTTTTACGTAGTACCCACTTACGTACAGCGAGCGGAGAGGGCCATCAAGGCCGACGCCAAGCAGATCCTCTACCGCAACCTTCAGCGAAAAGGCCATTACAATCTTCCCGACGGCAGGTACCAGATTTATGCCGATGCGGCCGACCCACAAAAAGACGAGTTGCTCGGGGCTATTGTTGTGGACGTAAAGAATAGTGAGATTAGAAAAATCATTACAACAGACCGGGCCAGCGTGCATTTTGAGCCACATAAGAAGTTTAATGAGGTAAAGATAACGGTAATTGCACACAATGCTTATCAAATCGACCCGGAGGGTGAGGCCTTTTCGGAATGGCTGCCGGTATCCGGCCGATTCAGCTCGCTGCTGACCGACGACGTCAAATTCAAGAAAATCGATGAGATGAAAAGCATCTGCAGAGAACCAATGCAGTTTTACCCCATTGCAAAGCAGGCCCGCGCTACATACGCCCAACTGATTTGCGAGTTACTGGCGCAAGACATTTCTTCTAAAATAACCGACGAACAGGATAGATTCTATAAGCTGCAGAACAAAGACAACCTTGTCAACTTCACCGCTGGCCAGTGCACGGCAAAAGGCGAGAGCAATATAGAGTTGACAGATGATGTTACGCTGCTCGAATACAATGCTCTGACCGGCCAGCTAATGTGCAGCTGGCACGCCGACAGGGCACTGCTCGAGCTGGCCGGGCAAGAGTCCTTCGAGCTGACAATGATAATCTACAACACACACTGGCAAAAAAGTGACCCCAATAAAATCGGGGGACTGGCCCAGCGACACATCGTCCGCGGTCTGCAATTGCCGCCGTCCGTTCTGAATAAAATCAGCCCGGATATACTGGGAACCATCGATTCGATGGCCTTGATTCTTGACCAGCCCAGCGGGATACTCAAGGGTATGCAAAAAATACTACAGCGAAAAATTGCGTCCACTCTCGTCGAAATCAAAGCGGAAGTACATTCAAGACTTGTTCTCGGAATAGGCTGCATAACCCTGATATTGACAGGCATAGCGCTGGGCATCATATTCAAGGGCGGACACCTCCTTACGGCGTTCGGCGTCAGCTCATTCCCGGCCGCGGCCCTTGTCGTCTGCATAATGGCAGGTAAGAATATAACGAAAAATCCCGGTGCGCAGGGCCTTTCGGGTATCATATTGATGTGGGCCGGCCTTGCCGCACTCTCGGTCCTGGCGGTGGCCATATATCACAAGCTGCTTAAATCCTGAGCAGGTAAGGTAAATATGAAAATACTCGACAAGTATATCACAAAAAACTTTCTTACCGGCTACATGGTCGCTTTTTGCGTCCTTATGGGCCTTCGAATAGTTATTGACCTGTTCGTAAACCTTGACGAATTTGCCGAGCACGCCCAGCTCGGCGCATTGGCTGTGACAAAGAATATCTTGGGCTACTATATCCTGAACAGCACGCTGTACTTTCGGGACTTCGCGGGAATGATTACCGTGGTGGCCGCGGCCTTTTCGCTGGGTAAAATGACCCGCAACAACGAACTGACAGCCGTGATGGCTTCCGGAGTCAGCCTTAAACGCGTCATTGCTCCGATAGTCTTCCTTGCACTGCTGTTTACCGGCCTGCTGGTGATAGATAATGAATTCGTAATACCACCCCTGGCCGACAAACTCGTACGGGGCCAGGACGCCCTGCCGGGCCAGGAACATTATCACGTCAGGTTTATGACGGACGGAAACGGCTCACTAATCTGCTCGCCAACCTTCGATGTCAAAACAGCAACACTAGCCAAACCCACAATTATCACGCGAAGACGCAAGGCCAAGGCGCTGCTTTGGGAGGTAACAGGAAAAATATGGGCCGATGAGGCAATCTACAACTACGAGACAGGAAAGTGGGATTTGAAGAACGGCTGGTCTTTGAAAAGAGGTGCACCGGGCTCACTCTCAAGTATTGAGCCACTCGATTCTTATCAGACCGACATCACCCCAAAGGAAATCCCCGTAAGACGTAAATCAAGACACAAGGCGCTGCTCAGCTCCAGTCAGTTGGCCGTTTTAGCAGGTCAAAGAACAAAAATTAAAGACCTGGCCCAGCTTTACAGCGAAAAACATTTTCGCATTACCGACCCGATCATAAACCTGGTGATGCTTATGGTCAGCCTGCCGATTCTTGTCTGTCGCGACCCCAAATCTATGAAATCCGCTATTTTAATCAGCTTTATTCTGACCACGGCGTGCTTTATTGTAACCTTCATTTGTAAAATGGTAGCGACCGAGGTATTCTTCAATCGGATAAGGCCGGAATTATGGGCCTGGCTGCCGGTCTTCATATTCCTGCCCATCGCCTTTATAGAATTCGATTCTATGAAGACTTAGAGGCGCATCGCATCGGTCAGGTCGGCTGCTTCTCGGTTTTTCCAACAGGCCTGTGGGAAGACAATCTGCCTAAGGCGGACAGAATTTCCCTGTTGATTCTAAGGCTGCACCACTTTTGCCCGCACATTGAGCAGTAATCGGCTGAAGGCAGTTGATCTGCCTTAATCTCTTTGCAGGCTTCGTGGTGCATCCTTTTGGCTGTTTGCGGATCAAGGGCCTCGGCAAGATGTCTTTGCCAATCCAGATTAGCGCGGGCGACACTGAGGGATTTATCTTTCTGTACGGCAGAAGGCAGGCCGCGGGCCACATCAGCGGCGTGTGCAGCTATCTTCGAGGCAATAACACCGCGGCGAACGTCCTCGGCATCAGGCAGGCCAAGGTGTTCACGCGGTGTAACATAGCACAAGAAAGACGCGCCGTAATACGCCGCGGCAGTCCCGCCAATCGCCGATGTAATATGGTCATAGCCCGGGGCAATATCAGTTACCAACGGGCCCAAAACATAAAAAGGGGCACCATTACAAATCTTCTGCTGAATTTCAACGTTGTATCGTATCTGGTCAAAGGGGACGTGCCCCGGCCCTTCGACCATAACCTGGCAGCCATTCTGCTGTGCCCGCTGTGTCAATTCGCCTAACGTCCGCAACTCGGCCATCTGAGCCTCATCGGTCGCATCGGCGATACAGCCCGGACGAAGCCCGTCGCCAAGCGAAAAACAAACGTCGTACTGGCGCATTATGTCGGACAGCTCATCAAACATCTCGTACATCGGGTTCTCTCTGTCGTGATAAAGCATCCACTTGGCCAACAGCGCCCCACCCCGGCTGACAATCCCACTGGTACGCTTCTCAATTAAAGGCAAATGCTTCTTCAATACGCCGGCGTGAATCGTGAAAAAATCAACGCCCTGCTTTGCCTGTTTTTCTACAGTCTCAAGAATCAGCTCACAGGTGATATCCTCAACGTCCCTGTCAATAATCACCTCGTAAATTGGAACTGTTCCGAAGGGCACAGTACATTCGGCAAGCAGCCTTTCGCGAATCTCATCAAGCCTGCCGCCGGTGCTCAGGTCCATTATGGTATCGGCACCAAGTTCAATTGCGATTTTCATTTTTTCGAGTTCGCCCTCGACCGAGGAACGCACCGAGCTTGTCCCGATATTGGCGTTAATCTTCGTTGTAAGCAGCCGACCAATCCCGACAGGCTGAAGATTTGACGCTAAATGAATTTTGTTTGCCGGTATTACCAATCGCCCTTGTGCTACTTCGCTGCGAAGAGCCTCCGGCTCAACGGCCTCTTTCTGCGCGATAAATTTCATTTGCTCCGTTAAGCTGCCAAGTTTCGCGGCCTGCAGTTGTGTATACATTTTATCTAACTCCCAAAACAAAAAATCGCTCCCGTAAAGAAGCGATTTCCTGATTTCCGGCGGCCGTTTTATATCGCTTCCCTACGCAGGTCCCCCGCCGAGACGACGGATTGCCTGATCAGGTTCGAAGGGTTTACTCTCAGGCCCAAATTAAGAGGCCACCCCTAGCGAACAGTTATCATTTTACTGCCAAGACCGAGGTATGTCAAATAAATCCTGCGGCCCAATAGCTCGCCATTTCTATCTATGCCAGCCGTGGGAACAACACTTCACAGGGCTTAACCGGCTCCTCCAGTATCTCAAGAATTGTTTTGCTGGTCTCCGGAAGAAAGGGTGCCAGCCAGTAACCTACCTGCCGAATATCGCGTAACCAGGCCGACAGTCGGGCCTTGAGGGACGTATCATTCGGCTCCTTCAACAGTTCCCAGGGTCTTGTCCGGTCAATATCCCGATTTAATCTCGTTATGATTCGCCAAAGAATCTCAAGTGCTTTGTCAAACTCGTAGTTTCGGATGGCAGCGCAATATCCCTCCGGCTCATCGATTATCGATGGATACTCATACTCTTTCAAGTCTGCCTTACAACACAATGACGTGACTCGACTGACGAGATTACCCAGACCATTGGCCAGGTCGGTGTTATACAATCTTTTAAGACGCTGCGTTGAAAAACCACCGTCATCAAAAGGACTAATTGCCCTTAACAGATAGTATCTGACGGCATCGGTACTAAAACTACCGACGCATTCGAAGGGGTCGATACTGCCGCCAAGCGACTTACTAATCTTTTGTCCCTTTTCTGTGATGAATCCATGAACAAATATTTCATTTGGCACAGGCAGGCCCGCCGATAGAAGAAACGCGGGCCAGTAAACAGCGTGAAACTTCCAGACGTTCTTTCCAATTACGTGGACCTTGGCTGTGGATTCATTCCAGAAATGTTTCCAGCTATCTTCTCGGCCATAGCCCAAACCTGAAATATAGTTCGTAAGAGCATCGAACCAAACCCAGACGACCTGAGAATCATCATCCGGAACCGGCACGCCCCAGTCATCTGAACGCTTTGCAAGACGGGAAATGCTAAGGTCACGTAAGCCGCTTCGGACAAAGCTTAAGACTTCGTTTTTGCGACTGGCAGGAATTACTTTGAGTGTATCCGTATCCAGAAGATGTTCTAACCGGGACTGATAAGCTGATAGCCGAAAGAAATAATTTGTTTCGTGAACCTCAGCAGGCTCGATTTTGTGGTCCGGGCAGCAGCCGTTTACCAGATCCCTCGGCCGGTAAAAGTCTTCGCAGGCGTTGCAATAAAGGCCGGTATACTCCTTGAGGTAAACATCATCGGCTCGCAATTGCTTCCACAAAAAATGGACCGACCTGTGGTGCGCCGGGTCTGTCGTCCGCACATAGTTGTCAAATGAAATGTTCAGGACGCAACTAAGCCTTCGGAATACCTCTGAATTTTTGTCAACCAATTCCTGTATTGTTATTCCAAGCTGTCGAGCCGATAAAACATTCTTGAAGGCATTCTCGTCGGTTCCCGTCTGGAAGTATGTCTCATTTCCAAGCAGGCGATTGTACCGCGCGATTACGTCCGCCTGCACCAGTTCCAGTGCAAAGCCGATATGCGGCCGGGCATTAACATACGGTATAGACGTTGTAATATATATTTTTCTGCTCATCAGATTCTCCTTGAATTTCAGGGCCAATAAAAAAGCCCAGGAGTGCTTTTCACTCCTGGGCATGGTCAAATTCGCTGTCAGGAAGGGAATCTAAGTGAGCATGATTCCCGAGCCGGCGACAGACCACGCCCTCAGCCTCATCATCCAAGGCATCATCAGAGGACTTGTTCTCGTCAACCAACTCGGCACAACTATACCTTTCTTCTCACCTATAATTAACAGTCGTTTATCAATTTAGTATTGTACTATATCGGCCGCCAATTAGACAAGCTTAAAAGCAAATAAACAGTTTACAATGAGCCGGCGGCGCTATTTTCTGCCTTTTGGCCGGCTTAGGCCAACTTAAAACTCGCAGCAACGACTGAAAGAGAAGGCATTTTAACCTCGGCTTTGCCATCGGTGATTTTTACATCGGTAAATTTAGCTGATTTAATCAAATCCGGTTTCTCAAACGAATTAGCGGCCTTGGCGCCGGGGCCGGTCAGCTTCTCCGCATCCACCAGTTCGCTAATCGCCCTGTCAGCTAAGCAAATATTTACGTTGGCTTCCTGTTCAAGGTTCCGGTTGATTAGAAACACACTCAGCTTATCACCATCCAGAATAGAACTGGCATCTATATAATGTACAACACCCTTTGTCGTAGCCTCGTAGGTGGGACCTTCAACAACCGGCCTTAGCGAAACGCCCTGCCGTCTCTTCGAGAACATCTCGAACGGGTAAAATATGGACTGAATCAGTATTTCATCGCCGCGTGTCATAAGCGGCGCAATGACATTAACTATCTGGGCAAGGTTGGCAATCTTTACGACATCGGCGTGGCGAATAAAACTATTAAGAAAACCTGCCACTACCAGGGCATCTTCCAGATTATAAACCTCCTCGAGCAGGTGCGGTGCGAATTTGCCCCCGCCGTCAACCTGCTTATTTTTATACCAGACATTCCATTCGTCGAAGGACAGAAACGCCCG
>Ga0315539_1002166_pt1 | contig 14207 bp, 8 predicted proteins | sample SalMarSW160150MG_FD_203097 | JGI IMG/M metagenome (GOLD analysis project Ga0315539, IMG submission 203097) | Salt marsh sediment microbial communities from the Plum Island Ecosystem LTER, Massachusetts, United States - Salt Marsh Sediment SW1601-150 ... | reverse complement strand
CCAGATGTATAAGCGGAACAACCAATGCGATAATATACTTCTTCAGGTTCAGGTTTATCGGTAATATTTTCAATATTTGCGGAAGCAGCAGTAAAATCCCAGTTTTCTACATCACGCCATGAAGTATCACCCGGAAATTTGCGCTGTACCTTAATAGTTCCTACAAATGAGTTTGGTGTTACGGAGACGTTGACTCGGTATTTACTTTTTCCCGGAATCCGTAACGCCTCATCAGCGGTCCAGTTGCCCGATGCTGTTACTGTGATTTCAGTATATATCGCATCAGCAAAAGATAAAGAACAAAAACAAAGTGAAAAAATTGTCAATAGTAATACGATTCTGTATTTCATGATGACGCCTCTCCTGCTATTCTTTTTTTGTCATTACTGTATAAGCATTCTCAAGAATTTTATTCCGGTAATCAAGTAATTTATTGACCCTTTCTTTTTTCTGCTCAGGAGTCAAATCTTTCCGATAATAGATTATCTTAATCCGGCCATTGATAAGCCCTATCTTTCTGCGAATTTTATTCATACCTTTCTTATATTGCAATGTATTTCTGCTTGTTCTTGCCAGCTCAACAGCCTTTTCAATGTCTCCCGTTTTCTTGTAATGGTTGATTGTCCCGACAAGAACATCCATCTCTCTTGCCATTTTGTAGAATCTGGTCATGTACTTTGTGTGCCTTGGCGGAGTTTCTCTAACAAAGCGACCGATTAAAGGATAGTCGTCAACCCGCCTCTTCGGAGGTGTAGGGAAGTCAAACGCCCACTGTGCCAGGATGTCAGTACCGCCCAGGATAAACATACCCAGAGTAGCCAAATATCCCCTGACAAGAGTTTCTGCCCGCATAGGTGATACATTGAGTTTTTCCCCGAGAACTCTCAGAGATTCACTCGTCCATGGCTGTGCCTGTTCTCCTGATTTAACGCGCTTCATTGATTCGGATATGATCGGCCGACCGGTAAATCTGATCTTATTTTTAGCCTGCTCATACAGGGGCTTGACAAGTTGAGGGACGTCAAGGGCAAACGTGTCTCTCATTGTCTGCCCAATAAAATGCATAATGTATTTGCCCTCTTCATTCCCTGAGAGAACATCAGCTATTGACTCAACTGAAGAACTGAATATAGCATCGACTTCAAAGGCCCTGGGAAGACGGAAATGAGTATCTCCAATCCAGAAATGGCGATATGTCCACTTTTCCCAATTTTCAAGCTCTTTATATCGGTCGTCATCTTTTACGCCTGACCACCAAGCAAGACTGAGCCCTGCCAAAATTGCACCCTTCAACAAAAAAGCCCCCGGATTTTCCCCATAGGCCCTGCCCATTTTGTATAGTCCTTGCATCCTGGCCCCGAGAAAGGGTATTGTCCGAATCATAAGTTGAGTAATCTGAGCATCACCTGCTAAGCTAAAATCCAATACATCTCTGGCTTGATATCCTGCGACAAGGTTAGAGGCTCCTTTTTTTCTCCAGTTAGCATAGAGCTGCACCCTTGCTGCATTCTCAGAAGCACTTCCAACTTTCTCCCACCATTCCAATAATGAAAGCGGTGATAAGGTAAACCCTTTTTTGTGGGCTTTTCTGACGATCTTCCGGACATGCCTTGCCATAGCCTTTGGATCATCACCCCGGACATAGCCAAGAGAGAATCCACCTCCGGCTGACATCATGGCAATAGCTTCCGGGCTTTCTGTATAGGCCTTATACAGCCCCTGCATAGAATCCCATACGGGAATAAAGGATTTGTTTACCATCGCCGTCTGAAGCGTATCACGCATGAAGTTTGCGACTCTGAAAGCAGGTCCGAAGGTAGCTCCATATGTGAGCATCCGCTTACTCGTGCCAAACATCTTCATCAAAATGCCATCAAATTTTTGTATATTGGCCCCGCTCAATGCATTGAAAAGCTCAAGATCGTGAACCTTGAAATACTTTCTTTTCCCATTTTCCATATAGGAAAGAATAGCCTCTTTCTCTGGCTTTCCAATATATTTAGGCGGCTTAGACGGAGTAGCGTAGCCTAATTTCTGCATATATCTAAACGATGTGGTCCTTGACCGGTTCCGGATAGACTCAGTGATAAGGTGTGACCAGTTCCTCAAAATATTTTCAAACGGATCGCCAAGCTTATCTTCACCGCCCGTAAGCTTTTTGATTTGTGCATCTATGAATTTTCGGGACTTGAAAGGAACCCTCAGGAACTCCTCTCCAAGAAGTTCATCCTCTAATATTCGGTAGAAGGGGATATACTCGTCATGTTCCCAGACTTTACGCATAGCCGGATCAATGAGGCCTATCTCCTGGGCAAAGTCTAAGACGTTCTTGTTAAAGGCAACGTACTCATTGTCCAAATCCGTCCCCTTCCAGTCTTTGCCTCCTATCTTTTTCAGCAGAGCAATATCATCTTCTGTGAAAAGGTGCTCCCGGTCTTCCCCCGTGAGCTTTTCAGCTCTGGTGGCTATCTTCCAAAACAAATATCTGTCAATATCCCTGATACTCTTGGGTTTATATCCAATCTTGTCTTTTAGGAGTGCCTGTATCGAAGCATCGTATGAATCGACCTTTTTTTCATTTGTCCCATGCTTTTCAGTTAATGGCAAAAATCCCTTATTTTTCGTTTCAACAAGCGGAGCATTTTCCAACCATTTCAATTTACCATGCTGAAGAAAAGTTGCGACAACAGTGGGTGCGCTGGTATCCATCCGGCCTTGGATATATGCCTGTGCATCGGGGTCTTGGATATCAAGACCCTGGTCCAGTTTTTTCATTAAAGGATAGAGGCGATCTACAGTCCGAGTCCGCAGATTCGCGGCTAGGTCATTGTAGGGTTCAACAGCTTTTCCTGCCGGAGATTCGACTTGATCCGGTGGTAATGGTGAAGGCCTATGCTCCTTTTTTAGTTCTTCCAGTTCACCGAGAAGCTTTTGAGCACTAGGTGTCAGTGTTTGATGTTCTTTGCCATACTCAGCTTTAGGTTCAAACAACCCCCGCGCTTTTTTGGTGGGTTTTCTCTTGGTCTCAAACGCGTTAGGGACAGCTTCTCTCAAACTCTTTCCTTCTACGTCCAGGGCATCGAGTAACCAGTCTCCCACATCGCCATACTTGGCAATTGGCTCAAACAAAGTCATGTCGTCAGCTATAATGACTGTCTTTATTGCATCAAGACTTTTGGCTTGCTGACGTAGAATCTTCTCAAAGTCTGGTACGCTTTTCTTTAAAATTTTGTTGTCATGCGTTGACCAGCCCACAACTTTGTTGGCATTATCCACATAAACGAGACAGGTCTTTGTTTTGTCATAGGCGAGCTTTGCACCAAAAACCGCTGACGCTTGCGGGCTTGACAGTACTGGCCCTCTCCTGTCCACCCATTCGCCAGTACCAGGAATTACCTTAAACGTCCCTTCAAGAACATGAACCGACCCATCCTTGATATAATCAGATACCCATGTAAATTTTCCATGATCTATAACTATGAATTCACCGCTCAGGTCGCCGAGCTTTTTTCTTATTCCTCTGGCAAACTCAACATCCTCGTTGCTCATTGTCGGATTGCCAGATGGATGGTTATGGAGAACATGAACTTTGTTTGCCCCCAAACGTTTTGCTGAAGACTGTATTCCGTAGATGTACTTAGCCGAATCCCCAGGATCAATAACACCTATCTGCCCAGACGTTATCGCATTGTGGCCCAAGATAGTCCCGTCCCTAGCGGTGTAAATTGCATGTAATATTTCCATTTTGGGAGAACGGTAAACCTGGAAAAGTTCAGCTATTTCTTGAGATTCGTTTCCTTCGGTGAGCTTTCTGCCGGAAAGATCCACACGCTTGTTTTTCCTGATTTCTTTAGCAACTTTGGAGACGGATACTTTCCCGGCCACCCTATCCGGCATTCTTCGACTGGATACACCATCGACTTTTTTGGCGACTGATTCGATTGCTTCATTTGCTTTCTTTTTACCTCCGAAGGCTAAATCAAGTTCGGATTGTTTGTATTTGCCCATAGGCTCCATTATGGCTTGACCTTGGGCTTCTATGGCTCGGCGCATAGTGGGAGTTATCGCCATTGTGTGAACAGGAACATCTCCAACCTTGTCAGCTTTGACGGTTGTACCCCACTTTTTCCCATACTTCTTTAAGAATCCCGGTATTTTTTGGTCATAAATAATCTTGTAGAACTCGCCACCGATGGTTAAATTCTTGCCTTCAAAATTACCTGAAGTCTCAGAAGATTCCCGAATCTTGTTGGCAAGCTCTTTGCCTATGAGATTGTTTAAGGTGACACGCTGACCCTCTATTGTGGTTTCGTCCTGAACAAGAACCCGTTGGTTGAAAATTCTTTTTCCATCCTTAAATCCTTTAATGTCAACAAATTCAGAAGAAAATCGCTTAGGCCCAGAATAACCTTTTTCCCATCCAATCTCATCAACACTCTTCCGGAGCGCACTCTCCCACCGGTCAACCTGCGTCTTGGCAGTATCCCATGATATGCCGTCAAAGTCATTTCGTACAACGTACTCAAGGGCTTTTTTAGATACCAGTTCGTGCCAATTTTCACCCCAAGGGAAGAGCTTTTTGAGTTTGGCGAGTTCTTTTTTTATTTTATTGTCGGTAATTCCACCAGCATCGGCTATGATTTCTTCAAGCTCTACGATCTTCCCATAAATATCACTCTGAAACTCAGCAATATGAAAGGTTTTCTTACCGTCTGCATCTATATGGGTATCGCCACGGATGTGGGCTATTACGTTGGGTTCGTCCCAGTGGGCGGAAACATATTTGTTTGTTTGTTTGTTTAGTTTTACCTTTGAATCCTTCGGTGTATTTTTTACAGCATCCGCTTCAGTGTCATACCATTCGACAACTCTCCATTTCCCCTCTTTGCCTTCCTCCTTATCTTTTCTAAAAATACCCCATATATCTGTTTCTGACCCATCTAGATTTTCCTTAATATCTTTTTTTACTTTCCATTCAGTTTCAAGATAATAGTCCTGATATTTCACTGGCACAGTAAACACCAACTCCCGATAACTTCCGGGTTCACCGCCGGGGAGGACGTACTCGGCGAACTTTGGTTTTCCTGCAAACTTCTTTTTTGCTTTCCTAACTTTTTCTTTTGATTCGATAAACTTGAAAGGTTCTAAAACTTTCTCTATCGATTTCGGACGTCCTGAAGGACGCACATTATAAAAAAACATATCTTCAAGATATTCTTTTGCATCGTTTATTGCTTCTTCTTTTGAGTCTCCGATGCCGATAGTTCCCACTTCACCGCTTATATTATTTCCAAAAATACTCCACAGATTATATTTATCTGTTAAATTATGTTCAACGTAATATTCATTTGAAGGCAAAATGCCTCCCATTTCTTTTTCCTCAATCCGAATTTCATTCATCTTCAAAAAATCCACCAATTCAGCCTTAGTTACCCTGTCCTTGCCCTCCAACCACTCAGTGAGGCCCACGGTATTTATTTCGGCCTGCTTCACTCCAGGTTGCTTTTTAAGCTGATTTATGACAGACTTGGCAGATAGTTTCGCTGGAAATTTTGGGGATTCGGCGACATGGGTAAGAGCAGAATACATGAAGGGTTCGGCTTCTGCTATTGAATACTTGGCTTCAGATTCTTTCAGAACAGGCCTAGCCTTCTCTCCGAATAGTCCTCTTTTTTCTTTTTCTCTCAGTATAACTTCTGGTTTAGCTTTTGCCTTAAAAGCTTCTTGCGCTTTTACTTGTTGAGCTTTGAAGAACATCCTTGCTTCGGACGCTGAATTAAATTCTTCGCCTTCAAAAACTTCATTTCTTGTACCAGTGAAAAATAATTTAAATTTTCTGTTCGCTTGTTTTTTTGCAGTTATACGATTTATGGAAAGATTAGGTCTATCTGCTAAATCTGAAATCTCCCAAGGTTCTTTAACTTTTGGGATAACTTCAGCCTTGGCAACAGGCTCTTTAGGCGCAGGCTCAGGATTATAATAAAATTCTTCAGACGTTTCTTTGATTTTATCTTTTCCGATATTCTTTGTAAATCCTAACTTTTTATACCAAAGCCGATTTAATTTCTGTGACTCTTTTCCCCTCATTGCATCAGAAGTAAGGGTAATAATTAGTCCTTGTTTGTCTGCTGACTTCATTAAATCTTTAATAGTTTTTGTTCCTGTGCCTTTTCCCTTTTCTAAAATTTCAATATCATCTATATTAACAACATTACCTTCCCTTGATAAGGTTATGCTACCTACAACTTTATTTTCAGTATTTAATATTTTATGCATTCCGCTTTCAATCTTTTTTTCAGGTATCGCTACTGAGACTTCCTTGCCTTCATTAGATTCTTTTAATTTAATGTCAGATGCCCATTTTTCGTTTTTGTATTCTTTGAGCGATTTTATTTTAAATATTATACCTGTTTCTTTTGCAAGTTGTTTATTAATTTCTTCTAAAATTGCATTTATAGACATTTTCTTAGAACGTCCAGATTCAAATATTTCGTTTTCTATAGCATTGTGTCTTTCACGCAACTGACGAGGAGTTTTTTTAAAACCGCTTGGTTTTTTAAACTCATAAACTGTTCCAGAAGGTACAACAACCCGCATTTCAGTTACATTACTCCAACCCAATCTACCCCAATCGTAATCACTTGGCATCGCTTCGGTAGGATGGGTATGGATATCAATAATTTTTTCATCAAAAGGAATATCAATATCTACTTTGTCAGGTCTCCCAACTGCTTCCGTTATTGTATTACCTGTTTTACTATCAACAATCCATCGTCGCTCATTTTTCTTAATATCCCAGGGCTGCTTTTCTTCAATCTTGGCAATTGGTTCTTTAGGTTTTAGCAACTCAGGATATTCAGCGCGAACATGATCAGGTAATTTGTTATCCTGAATCATATTTGCAAGTTTTTCATTTATGTTACGTCCCCGATAGGCCATGACTTCTTTGTCATCCATCAACCGAGCTTTATGTTCTGGCTTTATCTTCCCTTCAATGAAATGTGCTCTTTCATGTTCAATAATATCTTTGCGATCTTTTGCTGAATGACCAAAGAATTTTTCAGGATCTAAAGAAATTGTGCCATCTGGCTCTGCTCTTGCTATATCCTCTCTTGGCAATGGTTGGACCTTAAAACCCTTTGGATTGATAGTTTTAAATTCATCCAAGGACATCTCCCACGGTTGTTTCTCTTCAGCCTTGGCAATAGGTTCTTTGGGTTCAATCTCTGTTACTTTCTTTTCTAATTCTTCAGTAGTATATTCATTAATTCCACGGTTTCTTCTAAAATCTTTTGGCAATTTATTCCACAATTCTTTTTTGTATATTTCAGCTTTTTCAATTCTTGCCCATTCTTCTGGATATTTTGCTTTTACCTTATCCAGCTCACCTTCCTCAACCTTCTTCCCGGTTTCTTTTACATATCGTTTTACAAGATCAATTTGGGTAACTTCTTTAGGTTTCTCTTCCTCAATTCCCCGCAAGATCTCTTCAAGATTCTTCGCAATCTCGGCACGCTCTGCTTTGGACTTGGCTTCACCTATAGCTTTTAGGCCCTTGTTTTTCAGGCCCTCTATGAGCTTCGCTTTGCTTACCGTAGCCTCCTCGGCATGTTTCAGGGCTTTGGCGGGATCTTTAGAGGCCATGTCAACTAAGGTTCTAAGGGTTACGTCATTAACTCTGTCGGATTCCTTTAACATTCCGGGCGTTTCGGCTTTTACTTTCTCTGAGACAGCTTTCAGCTTTTCTTCTTTGGTTTCTCCCCTTGCCATAACCTCAACGCCTTTGCCGCCTTTGATTACTTGCCAATCTACCAAAGGTACAATCCCGTAACCACCTTTAACTTTAACTACCTTATGAGTTTCAGGAGTAATGCCCTTAGATGCCAATCTCTTTGAATTCAGAGCACGGATAGCATTTCTTTTTTCTTTATAAGGCTTTTCTTTGGTAGTTAGAACAGGTTTATGCTCAACCTTAAGTTCTTCAGGCGCAGCCTTTCCTGCTACAAACTCAGCGCCCTCAGGATAGGTAGGCCCTTCTATCTTCTCAGGGCCTGGACGTAACTTTGTTTTTGGTTTTGGTGGAACTAGCCCAAATCCCTGGTCGGGGGGAAGAGCTTTAGATCCGGCCTCTTCACGGGGTATCAACCCACATTCTTCACCAACTCGCTTTTCGCCAAGCACCTGATCAAGCTCCTTGGCATACTCGGCTCCTTCGGGAGACTGACGGAGGGCGACAAGGTCCTCTGCGGAAGCCTTGCGGAGTTTATCAAGAACCGTCTCCCTCTCACCTTCTTCTATTACATGCGAAATATTTTCAATATTTTCCGGTGTGGTTGAGTCCTTTATTTGATCTTGGAAAGTCTTAGCAGGCCCAGATATACCCCCCATGCCTCCACCAATTAAGACACCGCCGACAACAGATTCAATAATACCCTGCATCATATCCTGGTCAGCATCGTATCCAGCCTTGGCAAAGGCGTTGGCAACAATCTCCTGGGCACCCTCAGTGCTTCCCTCTAAGGCCATGGCCTCTAATACCCGGCTTATAAGTTTCTTGCCCGCCGATTTCCCAAATATTTTGAATATAGGCACATATTCAAGAGCGCCAGCTACAATCCCTGTGCCAATCACAGCCTGAAGCTTTTTGCCTATCGGGATCTCTTTACCTGTAGCCTTTTCATATTGTCTTGTCTGCTCAGCCGCTCCCCCGGCCTCAAGTCCCATGGCAGTGCCAAGACCTCCGGCCACTCTTGCAGCCTTTACGCCTTTTGCGGCCCATCCAAGGGCCTGAGCCCCTTTTGCGGCCCCCAATCCGGGAATCATCATGGAAAACACAGTGGGAATACCCTCGCTTACAATTGAGGCATACCAATTCGGGTCTTTCCATAATTGCGGATTTTTACGGATATCACCGGAAATGCTTGCAGATTTTCTGAGGCCAGGACTTTCTTCGATATATTTCTCTACCTTTTCGGCCCCCTGTTCTCCGACCTCTTCCAGGCCCTCCCAACCAATCGCTTCACCTGCCACATCGGCAAGGTAAGCGGGCGTTGCTGCTACACGTAAAGCACCCCGGCCCAAACCGGCGGTAATTTCACCAAGGAATCCGTGTTCTGTTTCTGGAATTGGCTGTTGAGATGCTGTAGCAAGGCTCTCTTGTGGCTCTGCTCCGATAGAAGCTATAGCCTCATCAAATTCATCCAATTGTGAATGCTCAGCAAAGGCTATAGCCTCATCAAATTCATCTCCCGGCATGCTTGGTGCTGACAGGTCTGGCATTATGCCCGGCTCAATCAATTGTGAATGCTCAGCAAAGGCTATAGCCTCATCAAATTCATCTTTTTGAAAAGAAGAAAAAGACATCTTAAGTTCTCTTGTTAACCATTTGGTTCTCTATATTGCGGTTTACCATCCACCACCAGCTCCCAACGAAGGTCTCTGCGGAGCCAGTTCATTCATTATGTCTTCCCACATTCTTTGAGCTTCTTCACCTTCTCCATATGCACCCGATTTCAGTTTTAGCAATTCTTTTTTTTGCTCCGGTGAAGTATTGGGATATTTTGTTTTAAGCTCTTTTGCAAGTTGCCTTAATGTATCCTGACGTGAAGCAGCAGCACTCCCTCTAGCTTCCTTAGTTTCCAACCTTTTCATAAGATCTGTCAATTCACCAATCCGTGCCCTTTTCATCTCTGGATCACCAAACGGATCTGCAAGAGATGTCCGAAGCCCAGCCAATTCCTTGATGGTCGTGTCGTACCGTTTTTTTTCGGTGTGAGTCAGCCTATCCACTGACTCTTTGGTTTGCAGCCCTTCGGTTTTAGCTTTTGCCAATCCAACCTTAGCAGCCGATTCCGCAGTTGCCCTTTCTTCTTTGGCAATTCCCCTTTCTCTTTCAAGAACGCTTTCTTCTCTTTCCCAGCCTTTACTATAAGCTTCTTCTAAATTTTCTGGAGCATTTTTTAGCTTATTCCCGTCTGGCTTAAAAAAGAAATAATCAACGCTATAACTCGTTCCTACTTGTTTGACTAAAACTATCTGACCGTCTGGAGTACGCATTCTAATGGGAGGCTTTAAAGCCAGTTCTCTGCCAGCTTGTGCATCGGCTGCAAACGTAGTCGCATGCTCTTCCATGCTGTAATTATTAAGAAATTCTTCAACTTCAGGATAAGTAAGTCCCGGCCCTCTGTGTTTCACTCCCGCAACGGTTTCAATGATATAAAGCTTATCTCCAACTATGTCGCCTTTTCTCCTCGCGACACTATTATCAATAGCTTCCTTCAATAATTTTAATGCTTTTTTTGTGTTTCCACTCCTAAAAGCATGACGAGCTTCTGTTGTAACTGTTTTAATATCTCCAGCATCTTTAACTCCTTTATCGAGAGCTGTTTGGGTAAGTACTTTGTCGGCTTGAGCGTTTTGTGCTAACCTATTATTAACATTTGATTGAGCCGTAAAACGTGCAAGAGCATCTGGTCCCTGTTTCTCCAAATCTTTTTCTACTTCTTTCTTTTTCATTGCTGCGGATTCACGAGTACTTTCTGCAAGATTTTGGCTAGCCGTAGAATTCCATTGATTTGTTGGATTACCTCTTTCATCTACGAGACCACTACTTCTCAATCCCTCTATATATTCACCCTCAAGTCTCTTAACAGAATTATCGAAAGCTACATTTTTCTGCCCTTGCTCAAATTTTGTTTGAGCGCGTTTTTCTCCGGCTTGCTGTATTCCCAATTGTTCTCGGCCTCTGCGCATAGCATCAAGGCTGCCGACTGCATTTACCATACTCCAAACATTTCCAAATCTATCAGCCATAATAATCCCCTAAGAAAACAAATAAGATCCTAACCCCAAAACAGCACCAATGCCTGCACCCCACCAACCCCCTACTGATGTACCCGAACCCATATAAGCTCCCATAGTAGCTCCTAGCCCAGTAGCAGTCGCGCCACCGCCAACAATAGGCCCAGGTTCTTTCGTCTCTGTTTTACTGCCTGCTTGCATTCGGGCATAAGTGCCAGAAGCCTGTCCCATCCAATCACGGGCCATTTGGGAAGGATCGGTGAAAGAAATTTGCCCCAACCTTGGTCTTGTTTTGTCAGCATACATATCAGAAAAAGGATAATTCATGATTGGCCTCCCAATATTCCTCTTAAACGTCTGAAGCTTTCTTCTTCAGCATAGCGCCTTCCCATAGTTCCAGCCCCGGCTAAGCCCTTGGCTTTATCTCTTAACATTTGGCTTTGCATACTCGCATATCGTCCAGAGGCAGGATTGATACCCATACGCCCAAGGCCTCGTCGCATTTCTCCTTCCATTCCTGAATACGCTTGCTGAACTCCTGTTTTGGCTTTTCCCATCTCTTCCTCAGCACTTATGCCTTTTGTGGCTTCGTCAAAATATTGTCCTGTGAGACCTTGATATCTTTTAGCAAGGGCTGTTTGCCCTGGAAGAAGTTCTCTTTGCGCTGCAATTTGTTCTTGTTCAAATGGCTTAAAGTCTGTTTTCCAATATTGAAAATATTCTTCAGCCATACCCTGTTGAGCTTCAGCAATCGTAGCCATGCGCCTGTTATATTCTTCATCGACTGAAGTTGTTGAACCCCCGCCACCGCCCTTGCATTCGACCACGGTTCCCTCATATTCGAGAAAAGATTCTTCGATTGCTTCGCCTGTTTTCAGATCGTAAACCAGTTTGCTGTATATTTTCATTTATTAACCCCTTTGATAATATCCTATTACTCCAGGCTCACTCTCACTTTTCTCTTTATCCCATATCAAATTAGGGATCTCTCCACATATTTTACTGCCGCACATTTGTACGAACTGAATCGCAGATTTATTAGATGCAGGCATATAACCTATCAAAAGATCAAAAATATAGTTGCCTTCTTTATCTTTCATATTTATCAATTTTTGGCTTATATACCGACCAGCCCGGATTTTTTGTTTTGCAGAAATTCCGTCAAACATACACCAGTGGATTCTTGCAAGTCTTCCCTCGAATCTGTTAAGCCATGTGATACCAAGGAGATCATTCCGATAATAAATAATGTAAAGAAATGTTCCTTCATTTTTCATGACTTCCAAGAATCTCAACCTATTATAGATTGTACCATCCTTAAAAATGTATCCCTTGCCTTCCTTTATTGTCCTATCATAGATACTGAGAATTTCAGAATCTGTAAAAGTCCTAATTCCGTCAACTTCTATGTAGGGCATTATCTCAATCAATTTCTTATCACTTTTTCGCCAAGCTTGCGATTGCCTGTTCTCGTAAAAGCTTTTTTTCTTCATTCTTGATTTGTTTTTCTTTTTCAACGTCTTGGACTTTTGTCTGATTAACGGTTATAGGTTTTCCCTTTCTGCCTTCCCACGCATATCTATGCTCTCTCTGAGGCAAAACAGAAGAATCTACATCATCATAAGGTAATCCCTCAAATTCTCCCTGCATAGCCTTACTGAACACTCTTTCCAGCCACTGTTCTTCTGATTCGTTTGCTCGTCTTGATTTTGGGACAGGATGAACTACACACACAGATTTATCAGGTTTATAAACTATTCGACATTTCATTACTGATCTCCAATTGCCATTACACATATAATTTCTATGTCTGTTAACGTTGGTGCTCCACTAGCTTGCATATATGTACGAACTCTAGCACTTCCTGTCGCCACTGAATAAATAATTACATTTACATATGCGGCATAAGAACCACCAGCCATCCCAGTTACACAATGATTGGTGTTGGCGAAATCAGTATCCCAATTGACACCATAATCCCCTGTTCCGTAATCAGTTATGGATGTAACATTGAAACTTGAGCGAATAGCTATGGTTCCCGTCCCGTTAAAGGAAATCCAACCCTTAATAACAGCATCAGATGATACAGAATTACCCGGCATGGCCTGTTGTGCCCCGGTCCCTAATGTCCTTAGGCCAGCAGTATCAACGGCAGGATCGGTAGGACAACCTAACGTCGTTCTCTGCGCCGCCGCATCGACATCATCCAGAATAGCCTTACCAGCATCGGTTATCTCAAAACCCTCAACAAGCGTTTTACTGTTAGGAGTTGCATTCCACTGGGGAACATAACTAGCTAAATGGGTAATAGGGCCATATACATCACCGATATTTGCCTCAAATTTATCGTATACTGCATTTTTGCTGGGGGCTACGTCTGTAACTCCGTCCCAATCTGCGGCATATACATCATCTGATACTAACCCTTTCACAAGGTTGGTTCTTGTTATTTTTTTGCTAGTAGGCGTGCCGGAAGGATCATCTATTATTTCCAGCAAATCTTCTCCCGCTATCGTTGTAAGTTCAGGCAATCCAGGTATTTTTACGTCTGCCATCTCGGTATGCCTCTATTTTTGTCCTTTTTTGATATCTTCAGGTTTCATATTGTGAATTTTTTCAGATTCGAGTTTTTCTTCTTCTTGCCGTTTAATTTCTTCTAAATATTCGGTGTACTCTTTTCTGGCTTGAGATAGTTTTGATTGGATCATTTCAAATCTCATTTGTAATGCGTTGAGTTCTATTTCTAGTGCCCTGATTTTTTGTTCAAGATAAAGTTTTTTGTAATCCATTTTGTTTTCCTTTTATTTAATTTGTTACCCTTAACATTCTGTAACCTGTTCCGCCGCTGTCGACGTCTCCTACTTCTATTGTTTTGCCATTTACCCCTCCAACTCTTAAAGCAATAGGATTATCACCAGTAGCTCCATAACCTATCTGTATTCCTCCTGGTGCAGATTCGCCAATTGTAACTTTGTCATTAAAATTTACATTCATTAAATTAATATTACCATTATCAGCGTTATTTCTTGCTCTAATGTATTGATCATTACCTAACCAAAGCGCAGTTTTACTTGAAATATCTCCAGAATGTAAATCAATACCTTCGTACATATCTCCAATACATCTCAAGAAAGTATGTACATTAGCATCACAAGAAAATCCAGCTCTCCATTCATAATTATTACCAAATCCAGGGTTATGTCCAACATAAACAGCTTCAGTTCCGGTGTTATCTGTAGCTACACCCCACCCTAACGCATCATTTTGAATACATATTCCAGCTACGTCGTCATAGGGCCAGTTATTTCTCTTGAAACGTGGAAGAGCCGTAACACGAATACCATAAAGAACACCTCTATCATTTGCTGCTATTGTGGGTTCATCTCTAATTGTAACATCTAACCCGA